>ENA-ORLY01000074-ORLY01000074.1-human-gut-metagenome-genome-assembly--contig:-NODE-74-length-146109-cov-7.978142_pt1 | contig 146109 bp, 134 predicted proteins | sample MGYA00243071_ERZ508832 | MGnify/ENA primary metagenome ERZ508832 (study PRJEB26277, sample SAMN04329777) | human gut metagenome | biome: human-associated habitat | host: Homo sapiens | place: USA... | reverse complement strand
ACGATGAGTATGATCGGAAAAATAAGGGAAAGTCTGCTGGTTAACTCAAATTGAAGGAATTAAATGACTATCCCTAATTAGGGCGCAAGATGCCGCGCTATTCAAAATGCGGTCGAAATCGTTCCGGACGATCGACACCATGTCGTCTTCCGATGGGCTGAATTGGATGTCGAGATAGTGCCTGATTTCTTCTTTGGTTTTCATGTGATTTTGTTTTTGGGTAATACATTCCGGCTGTGAATACGCAGGTCGTTTCAAGTGCTATGTACTGGAGACCATCATTGCGGCTTGCTTATTTAAGCCTTATACACTGGCTTGAAATAGGTGGTTAATGAATTTTATCGAGTTCCCGACTACATGAGCCGTAATCGCACCGCAGTATCTTCTGTCGGGATTTAACAAAGCGACCTGCCGGGTTGCGGCAGGTCGGGACAACTAAGAACGGTCGGGATAAAGACTTGGAAAGGATGTGGATAACAACTTATAACTATGTGCTTTATCCGCGACCAGAATTATATACGAGTGTCGATTCACAGAGTTTAAGATTATTTGAATATATCTTTTATGCTTCCCAGTGAGCCAAGTAACGAAGAGGCTTCGTAGGGTATGTAGACTACTTTGTTATCTTTACCGCTTACCATCTCTTTCAGGGAGTCGATATACTTTGTTGCCAATAAGTAATTAGCGGGATTATATTGCGCTCCGTCTATCGCCGATGTAATCTTCAAAATTGCTTCGGCCTCGGCTTGTGCTTGCAGCACCTTGGCTTCCGCCTCGCCCTCGGCCCTTAATATTTGGGATTGTTTCTCGGCTAAAGCATGATTAATTTGTGACTCTTTGGCCCCTTCGGATTGCAGAATGGCGGATGCTTTTTCACCCTCTGCCTTCAATATCTTGGCACGACGCTCTCTCTCGGCTTGCATCTGCTGTTCCATCGCATTACGAACACTGTCGGGAGGTGTAATATCCTGCAACTCGACTCGATTGACTTTGACACCCCATTTATTCGTAGCATCGTCCAATACCGCACGTAATTTTGAGTTGATCGTATCACGTGAGGTTAGCGTTTCGTCCAATTCCAATTCACCGATAACGTTTCGCAATGTAGTTTGTGTCAATTTTTCAATTGCATTGGGTAAATTGTCTATTTCGTAGACGGCTTTAATCGGGTCTGTTATCTGAAAATATAACAGTGCATTGATGCGTGTCGTGACATTGTCTTTTGTGATTACATTTTGTTCGGGGAAATCATAAACCTGCTCACGCAAATCTATTTTATCGGATAATCTGGATATAATAATATTATTGCCGTCATAATCCTCCTTGATATAACGACAGTATATTTGACGTGGCTTGTCTAATATAGGCCATATGATGTTTATGCCCGCCGATAGTGTAGAGTGGTATTTACCGAGTCGCTCGATAACCATTGTTTCAGATTGAGAAATAGTTTTTAATCCCAGAATTGCGAATAAGATTGCGACAAAAGCGATGATGCCTACGATAATAAGTGTTCCCATGGTATTAAAGTTTTTTTACGGTTAATATTGTGCTGTTTACCTGTTCTACGATTGCTTCTTCTCCGATCTCGATAATTTCACCTTTAGATGCGATAGCTCTCCAAACGTCGCCGTCGATTTTTACTCTGCCGCTATTATGGCCAACGTCTATTGTCTCCGTGACGATTGCCGTTCTGCCAATTAATGCATTCGTGTTGGTCTGTACCTGTTTGCTTTTTTTGTGGAAATATTTTATCATCAGCGGCCGCACGGCAACAAACGATGCAAATGTTGCGATAGAGAAGCATATCAGTTGTCCTTTTAATTCCATATCCAATTCTGAAGCTATTGCCGCTGCTATCGCTCCGACGGAAATACAGAAAATAGCGAATCCAGAGGTAAAAATCTCTATAATGAACAAAAGAAGAGCTATAATAATCCAAATATGCCAGGTTTCCATGATGTTTAAGGTTCGTTAATTTCTTTATGATAAAAACAATGCTCCTAAAGATATGATTCCGAGAATGGGTAGTAATAATGTGAGAATTAAGCCTACGATAAATAGGAAAATAGCCTCTCCTGCACTGAATACCCGGCAAAGAGCTAAAATAATGAGCGCAATGAAATAGCCGATGAAATTAAAAAACACGGAGGCTACTATCAGCACAATTAAGCCCAATAACGTCCATAAACAACCTCGATCCTCTTTCTTCTCGGGTTGAACATTGATAACAGTTTCATTGTGTGTCGATTCGGTCGGGCATATCGGATGTCCGCATTTAAGGCATGCCGGAGCATAGCGGGAAACTTCAGTGCCGCAAGCCGGGCAATGAATCAAAAGAGGTTCTGGTTCCGGTTCTTCGGCAGGGGTTTCTTCCGGGGCTTCTTTTGTTAAAGTCATTTTTGGATATTTCTGTCTTAAGTACAAAAATCCTATGATGAACAACAGAATCACGATAATTGACCCCATAATACCGTATTCACCGAAATATTCCTGTATAAAGGTTGGTGTGGTTTCTTCCATGGAAGGCTAATTTATTCGTCTTTCTCCAATTTTCGGGTGCGATAGATGATTAACAATCCTAAACAAAAAGCAGTTACGGCTATTCCAATGGCGAGTCCTGCCCCAATAGAGAGAAGTAGATGATTGATTGAGTCGATAAGATCCGTTAAAGAGGGGTTTTCCTTGAAATCTTTTGAAAAATCATAAAGGTCTTTAATAGCATCTCCTATTAAGTACATAATAACAGCGGGTGCTATTAGGCACGCAAGCATAAAGAGTGATTTGAGATAGCTTATGCCTCCCAATTTTATCGTGATTGCAATTCTTTGTAGTTTCGAATGTTCTTCAGTCTCTTTATATAATCGGCGGCCTTCCCAATAAAATATGAGGCCTAATACTAAAGTTATAGATACAATTAGTCCCATAATAATGCAAGTTAGTAATTATGCAGTACGTTAAGTTTATTCTTTACAAGACGAAGAATACGCTGTGGAGTATAATTCGCGGCATTTTTGAACTATTCTTTGTTGGTTGTTATTGTATTTCTTTCGGATTAAGTCATCACATCCTAACACGCGGATTGCAGCTTCATATCCTTTCAGCATAAAATAGAATCCGAAATCCTTTTGATCGCCAGTTATTAAATCATAAAATTCTTGAGGATCATGTATTTGTTTAATTAGACCGAAAGTGTCCATTTCCGGAAGGTCGTTTTGGTAGTTCTCGGTTAAAATTTCTTGGGGTGTCATACCCGCCGTTTGTTTTGCATGCTTGAAAAATTGTTGTGCGGTACAATCTCCATCGTTTAATCCGACAATAAATCCCATTGCGTAGATCTGTTCAAAGGTCGCTTTGTATATTGAGTTGTCCAGTTGGGAGGATTGCCGTGCTGATGCTACAAATGCAGTTGTCATAGCTTCCCAATCCAACATGCTTGCATCGGTTGTAAGGTCTTCGAGAAAATATAATTCCGGGTAATCTTTTTTATATTCAGCCATATTGAACATTAAGACTGAATCTTGTCCTTGAACTTTGTAATACCAGTATACATCGAGAGTTTCGTCGGTGTAGGAATAGATAATAGAATCTTGTATGGCGGCAAAGCATGGAGAATCACAGCATTCCGAGATACAACGATCTACCTCCGAAACCAAAGCATTCATTTCTGAATAAGGCTTATTCGTTATTTTTGATAGGATACTTGCTCTTTGTGCAACATCTAATGTGTCACAATATAAAATGCTGTTAAGGGATCCGCTCATGCTCACCAATTCCTGAAAAACACGCCCTTTAAACGGCTGTTTGAATTGGGTTTTCAGTTGTTCTAACGGTGAAGGGGCTGACGGCTGCTGTGTGGAGTTTGTTTCCGTTCTCGTATTGATAAATGCGGTTTTTTTGTGAATTAAAAAATATCCGCATAGAACCGTTATTATACACAGCAGAGAGATGATTATTCGTTTCATGGTATTTGGTTAATAAAGGCTTGTCAATTTCCCGTCGGTGAAAACTAAAATAGAGTATTTGGGCGTTGATGCACCTACGCTGTCGGCAAATCCCATCAGTAAGGTTAAAGCCATTGCTTCTTCGCCGGAAAGTTGCGTCATCGCTGCGGCGACTTGCATGTCCTGTTTGTCCTTATTGAAAGTCCATGTTTCAACCCTATGCCCGGATCGCATGTTTTTTCCTATATCGTATGATTTTATGTCAATTACCTCCTGACACATTTGTTGGGTCATGCCGAGTTCGAGTTTTCCTTGATAAATAAGCGAGCCGTATCGTTGACCATATTTTTGAATCAGAGATTTTTTTCGTTGCTCCTCTTTTTGTTGTTTCTGTTTCTCTTGGGCGAGCTTTTGAACCTTTGCATTTCAGCAATAACATCGATAAAAGATATTAGAGATGGAGTATCACACTGGTTCTTATATTTATGGTTTTTAGTGTTTGGTGTCGCTTTCTGTGCAGTAAGTGAGGCTGCGGATTCTTTTAGATATGTAGAAGATTTTTTAGTAGAACATAGCTATACCTGGTCTCAATATGTATTAGAGATCAATGAGTATTTCGCGTTTGAGTCGAATATCAAGGATATTTATACGTTGACGGTGAATTTCCTTGTTGGACGATTCTCCGATAATTACCATTGGACCTACCTAATATATGCAGCAGTCTTCGGTTTCTTTTACATCAAGTCGCTGAAGATATTCTTACGCCATAATAAGGTAAGTAATAACATAGTATTCTATGTATTGCTTTTCATGTTCTGTTATAGTAATCCTATATACAATATCAATGGAGTGCGTTTCTGGACGGCAGCCTGGATAGGTGTATATGTTGCACTCAACTTTTTTGTCGAAAAAGATTATAAGAAGATTGTACTTCTGTTGCTGATGCCATTAATTCACGGGGCTTCAGTCGTTTGGGTGGCAATTATGGCAATTGCATTATTGTTGAGCCGATTCCAGAGTGTGACAATAGTACTTTTTATTGCTTCGTCCTTTGTATCTGCAGTTTCCTATTTGAATGTATTAAACGACTATTCTTTTCTATTGCCACAATTCATGCAAAATCAGATATGGTCGTATACAGAGTCAGAGATGGCGTTGGAGCGAATGAGTGGTGTGAGTGAATATGGGGCTGCTTATGCAGACTTCTTGATTGCATTGCCCGGATATTTTCATATACTATTGTCTTTTTTACTTATTATCAATCGCAGGAAGATAAACCGGAATCCACATGCGGGTCATCTATTGACTATCATGCTTGCATTGGCAGCTATAACCAACTTCCTTTCTGGAATTCCATCGATGGGGAGATTTCAATATTTTGTAATTCCATTCTTGGTTATTGTTTGGGCGCAGAACTATGAAATCTTAAAGAAATATGATAAATACTTCTATGTAGTTCCGTTCATTTATGCTTACTCTCTTCTTTATTGGTATCGACGAATGAGCGCTATTACCGAACTTTATCTATACGCATTTCCAGCTCCATTAACAGTAATAAAATATCTTTTCTTATGAAGATCTTGATTATATCAAATCATGCATATCCCGCACAGGGGCCTCGAGCGTTTCGCACGACTGAACTCTCTGAACAACTTGTGAAGATGGGGCATGAAGTGATTCTCTATACGGTTCACGGCAAATATGACTATACCCAATATGTCAAAGATACGGGAGTAATCAGACGCGACATAAATCCGAAATTTGCGACAGCCGCTAATGATGAGACAAAGAGATACAATCACTTTGATAAGTTTATGTTCCACTTTTTCCATCGTTTATTAATGTGGCCTCAATGCGAATTCCATTTTTCAGTAGGGAAGATTATCAAAGAAAATCCGAATATGGATATGCTGATTACCATTGCATATCCACATTCAATTCATTCCGGGGCTGCCCGTGCCAAAAAACTCTATCCAGAAATTTTCCCAAAGACCTGGATTTGCGATTGCGGAGACCCGTTTATGCTCAATCCGTTTATCAAAGCACCAAAATTCATGAAGCGTTTTGAGGATATGTGGTGCTCAATGTGTGATTATATTGCAGTACCTACCAAGGAGAGTTATAAGGGCTACTACGAGCGGTATTGGGGTAAGATCCGAGTGATCCCTCAAGGTTTTGATATCTCAAAGACTCCAATTGCGGAGTACAAAAAGAATGTTGTTCCTACCTTTCTCTTTATGGGGTCTATATATCCTGGTGTTCGCGATCCTCATTCATTTATGGACTATCTCCTAAAGTTTAATAAGCCTTATAGATTTATTATGATGATGCGCACTCCTCTTGAAGAAAAGTATGTAAAGGAGTCTAACGGTCAGATAGAGTACATCACAGGCAAAGGTCGCGAGGACGTGGTATGGGAGTGTAGTAAGGCAGACTTTCTGATCAACGTCACAAATCCATCGATGGTCCAAACTCCAAGTAAGTTGATTGATTATGGCATAGCAGGCCGCCCTGTGCTGGATGTGACGAATGATTTCTCTGACGCTTCTGCTTTCTTGAAGTTCTATGAAGGAGATTATTCGGGCGAGCGTAAGGTTGACTTCTTGGATAACTATCGAATCGAGAATGTTGCTCGTCGGTTTGTTGAATTAGAGAAATAGTGCGCTATGAGAATTAAAGGAAAAGAAATCAAGATAAAGCAGATATTCTATTTGGTTTTGTACTATGGCTTCGCTCGGTATTTACCTAAATCCAACACATTTGGCAATATAGGGGGTGAAATTCGTTACCTAATTTGTAAACAGATATTTAAGAGGTGTGGGAAGCATGTGAACATTGAGCGTAAAGCTTATTTTGCTTCAGGAGTAGATATTGAGATTGGCGACTATTCCGGTATCGGAATAAATGCCCAAATCCCCAACGGAACAATCATAGGGGATTATGTAATGATGGGCCCCAATTGCTTTATTCTCGATGTTAATCATGATGTCTCTGATGTGTCTCTACCAATGGCATTACAAGGAAGTACAGAAAAAAAGACTACTCAAATAGGTAATGATGTATGGATTGGCAGAGATGTACATATGACTCCTGGAAGAACTATTGCAGACGGATCCATCATAGCAATGGCATCAGTTCTAACCAAGGACTTTCCGCCGTATTCCGTTGTAGGTGGAAATCCTGCAAAACTAATAAAAAGTAGAAAATAGGTGAAAATACTATTAGCGACCTCATCCGTAACACCTAATGCGGGCATTCCTTCCTTCAATAGAGAGCTTTGTCGCCTTTTGAATGTGGAGAATGAGATGCATTTATTGGTCGATGAAAATATTGAGTCGTATAGAGGATATGCAAAGATATATTCTATAACCGGAATCAATATCTATAATTTTGAAGATGCGTCTGAACTTCTGAACAAATTGCAGGTTGAGAACTATGATGTGATAATCAATAGTAATTCACATATCATGTCGTTGTTAGCGGCATTTGTAGATGATAAGACACGTTTGATTACAGTATCTCATTCATTGGGTACGATGGATTGCGATAATGCAGCCTTCAATAACGAGTATATTGACAATATTATAGCATTGTCCAGCAGTTGTAAGGATTACATCAGCCATCGCTTCGGTATAAAGAATAACGACAAAATCAAGGTAGTGTTCAATTCTGTTGCAGATAATCCTGAAGCAGAGGCTATGAAAAAGTCCAAGATGGCAGCTGACAAAGTAAAGATTGTTTTTGCCGGAGGGTCTGCAGCAAGCAAATCTCCAGACCTTGTGGTTCCTATTGTACATAAGTTGTGTAAAACAGACTTGCCTTTCGAGTTCTATTGGTTAGGTATTACGACTCCTCCGCTTAAGAAATTCCAACCGTTTGATGATATTCGCCAGGTATTGCCAGAAGATGAAAGAGTGATAGTAACTGGTCTTATCCCTCAACAGAAAGCAGCGGAAATCATAGCCTCATGTAATGTATTCCTTGCTCCTTCTCGAAGAGAAGGTTTTCCAATGGCTTTGTTGGAGGCAATGAGAATAGGTTGTATTCCAGTAGTGTCAGACTTCAAAATTGCAAATCAGGAGATTATTCGAAACGGAATAAATGGCTACGTTATCCCTCACAAGGATGTAAAGGCATTTGTTGATCGGCTTTCTGATATTGTTAAGAATCATGAGAACTATAAGAGAGTATATGAGGAGTCCTATAAAACTTTTATTGAGGAGTTGAGTTTCCCCGTTTGGAGAAAGCGTATTCACTCTGTTATAATTGAGAATTCTGCAACTCATAAGCAAAGGACGGCAATAACAAAGTCTGCATTTAGAAAGGTCGTGTGGCGTTTCAAAATGCTCGATAAATGCAATCTCATCGAAAATCACATGAAAGAAGTTTTGCCTTGTGCAATCAAATTCTACATGTATTATACCAAACTAAATTAATATGCCAGTAGTTGAAGATAAAGGCAATTGGAGAAGCCAGTTGAATTCTAAATTAGCGAACATTATCGCTAATGTGTTGGGACAGCGCGTGAATTACACTATCCGTTATTATCGTCACCGTGGACATCTGCCTAATTTCAAGCATCCTAAAGATCTGTCGGAGAGAATTCTTTCATCAATGCTCTCGAAGGATTTCTTGAAGTATGCGGATTATGCAGATAAAGTGAAGGTGCGTGAGTATGTGAAGGCGAAGGGGCTTGAAGGGATTCTCCTGAAGCAGTTTGGTGCTTGGGAGAATGCCAGTCAGATTCCTTTTGACCAACTGCCTAACCGCTTCATCCTAAAAGCAAATAACGGTAGTGGTGGACACTATATTTGTACTGATAAGTCAAAGATAGATATTCTTACTGTCGTCAAGAATATGGATGCAACTCTTCTGGAAGTCTCACATCTTCGTAATACAGAGCCTCATTATTGCGCCATTAAGCCGATGATTCTAGCAGAGGAACTGATGGGTGATGGTGCTACTCTTCCTACTGACTATAAGTTCCACTGCATCAAAGGCAAGGTGGCAGATGTATTCGTGGTATGCGGGCGTGAGTCCGGAGCTAAATATTGCACATTGGACACTAACTGGCAACAACTCCCTTACACCAAGCCTGAATTTATGCCAGCAAGCATGCCGCCAAAACCTGAACACTTGATCGAGATGGTAACCCTTGCAGAAACACTCTCCAGCGACTTCGAATTTGTCAGAGTAGATCTCTACGATTTCGATGGAAAGATTTATTTCGGTGAGCTGACATTCAGCCCGTGGGGTGGCATCATGAATTCATACTCGAACGAGGGGGTAGAAATCCTCGGGCGTAAGTTTGACGAATAATCTTCAGTATGAAGTTTATTTTTTGTGGCGATTTCGTAAGCCAAGATCCTAAAAGCATACAGGTTGACCTGCGACTACAGAATTTGTTTAAAGATGCAGATTATGTGGCAGTCAATTTTGAAGCCCCTGTGAGAGGTGTGGGAAAGCCGATATGCAAAAGTGGGCCTTCGTTGACTCAATCAGAAGACTCTCCAGCATTCATTGAAAATCTTGGCGTCAATATTATCATGCTGGCGAACAATCACATGATGGATCAAGATCAGGAAGGATGTGAGGCGTCTATTAAGGCATTCAAGGGTGAAACACGTATCATTGGTGCAGGCTGTTTTGATGACGCATACCGTCTGCATGTTATAGAGAAAGATGGTGTTAATGTTGGCCTCTTATGCTTGGTTCACAAGGAGTTTGGTGCTTTAGGGCTCGATGCAACGTCATTGGATTACGGTACTGCATGGATCAATCATCCTATGGTAAATAAGACCATCCTGAATGCAAAGAAGGTGTGTGATGTTTTGGTTGTGCTTCCTCATGCAGGTGTGGAAGATATGGTCGTTCCTCTTCCAGAGTGGAGAGCTCGCTACAGGGAGTTTGTCGACATGGGAGCCGACGCAGTTATCGCATCTCATCCACATACTCCACAAGGATGGGAAGAGTACAAGGGGAAAATGATCTACTACAGCCTTGGCAACTTTTTCTTCCAACTCTTCTCTAGTCAGCATGGAGCAAATTGGTATAAGGGTTTGGTAGTTGAGATGAACATCGATGAGAACAAGAATCTTTCCTTCGATGTGCATAATACAAAATTCTCAAAATTTAGTCTTGAACATGATGAAAGTATGGAATGTAAGAAGTACAATGACTACTTGTGCGAACTCTTGAGCAATGAAGACAAGTATTGGGATTATTTGAATAGGGACCTCAAAGCTCTTTGGCCAGAATATAAACTCTACCTGCTCAGAGGTTTGGCAGCGATTGCTCCAACTACCAACATACACGTTCTTTCTCATGCAGCCTATGGTTTGCTGAAAGGTCCGGATATCCCGATGATGCTCAATAATTTTCAATGCGAAAGCCATCGGTGGGCAATTGAGAGGATGTTAAGAATGCAGTAACATCAAATATAGATTTCTAATAGCATAAGTGGATGCGACACATTGCAATTCGATGCTGTCTGCCAAAGCCGAAATAGAAATGTAATTATATGGCAAAGAAAATTGCGATGCTCTTCCCTTATGCACCATCATATAGGGAAGCGATATATAAGTTGATGGACAAAGAACTGGATGTGGATTGGTTCTTCTGTGGTAATGCGAAGCGTAATCTGAAGTTGTTCGATTACTCTTTGCTCAAGCATTGTGACCTATCCATGGAAGAGACGAAAGTTCTAGGCACAGTCGTGTACTATAAAGGAATCAAGAAGCTAAACCTTCAGCGGTATGACGCTATTATTTGCCCAGGAGTTATTCGAAGTTTATCTGAGTGGTGGCTCCTTCAGAGAATGGGAAAGGGTATGAATTATTCCAAGATTTATCTATGGACTCATGGATGGTATGGCAAGGAATCTCGTTTTCAAAAGATCGTCAAAAAATTTTTCTTCAAAAAGGTGGATGGTTCCTTCTTATATGGAAACTATGCCAAAAGTGAAATGATTAAGAATGGCTTCGATGCTAGAAAACTTCATGTTATTAGGAACTCGCTTGATTACGATAAGCAGTTGGAACTTCGCAATAGCATAGTTGAGTCTAATATTTACAAAGAGCATTTCAAGAATGACTTTCCAACAGTCGTCTTCATTGGCCGTTTAACTTCCGTCAAGAAACTTGATCAGATTGTAAAGGCCGTAGGCATTCTCAAGCAAAAGGGCGAGAACTATAATATCGCTTTTGTTGGGGATGGTGAAATGCGTCAATTATTGGAAGCAGAAGTTGCTAAATATCAACTTCGGGATAATACGTGGTTCTACGGTGCATGCTTCGATGAGAAAACGAATGCCGAACTCATATATAATGCAGACCTTTGTGTAGCTCCTGGCAATATCGGACTTACAGCAATGCATGTGCTGATGTTCGGTTGTCCTGCTATTTCCCACAATAACTTTAAGCGGCAGATGCCTGAGTTTGAGTCAATCATTCCTGGACAGACGGGAGACTTCTTTGAATATGACAACGTTGATGACCTTGCTCGTAGTATCTCGCGGTGGTTTGCTTTAAAAAGCGGGTGCCGTGAGGAGGTTCGTAGGACATGCTACAAGGAGATTGATGACTATTGGAATCCACACTATCAGTTGAATCTCATTAAAAAAGTGTTTGAGGGTAAATGAAATCAATGGATATTAAATACTTGATTTTTAGCGATATGGCTCGGTGTGAGGGGGGGGGTATCCTTCGTGCGCATCTTTCGTAACGTCTTTCTCGCAAGGAACTCCAGTCTAAAATTTATTTTTTGGTTCAGGTGCTGTAAGTCGAATAATCGCGTTATTCGCACATTTGCAAAGATTCAACGAGTTAGACTAACAAGAAAGTACGGTGTCCAGATTTCGGAAATGTGCACTATAGGCCCGGGGTTGGAACTACCACATTGTTTACCGATAGTTGTTCACTATAACGCCAAAATCGGAAAAAACTGCACGTTGCATCAGTTTGTGACAATAGGCGGTAATGGCAGAGGAAAAGCCCCGATAATCGGAGATAATTGTTTTGTTGGTGCTGGGGCTGTAATTATTGGTGACATAAAGATTGGTAATAATGTAACAGTAGGAGCAAACGCTGTTGTGACGAAGGATGTGCCTGATAATGCAACTGTGGGTGGCGTACCTGCTAAGATTTTGCATTATAATCATCCTGGGATGTTTATAAAAAATCCAATTTAATGAAATTATTAAGACGTTTCATGGGGAAATGTTGTCATCTATTCCATATAAATGTTTCCAAAATCTTTGCTCCGCAAGGACGAGTACTGATGCTGCATTGGGTAGGGGACGAAATACAGGATGAAGAGACAGAATCCTATCGCATCTCTACTGAACAATGCAGACGATTCCTCGTGTGGCTGAAATCCAAGAATACAATCCGCCTGGAGAATTGGGAACGAGAGAAAGATTTTTATGCTCTTACCATAGACGATGTGCCTGAAAATTTCTATCACAATGCGTATCCTCTGCTGAAAGAAGCAAGTATTCCTTTCACCCTTTTTGTGAACGTATCGCTTTTGAATAAGGATGGTTTCATTACAAAGGAGCAACTCGTTGAAATGTCTAAATGTGAACTTTGCACAATAGGCTCTCACGGGGTTAGTCATGGAGAGTTTGCCTTGTTCAGTTGGGAACAGGCCTTACGTGATCTGAAAGATTCCAAATGTGAACTGGAGCAGATGATTGGAAAGCCAGTTGAGTTGTTTGCTTTTCCGTATGGTTCGTATTACGCTTGTGGTTATGCTAACAAGCACCTGGCGGGAGATGTGTATAAATATGCCTTTGGTACTGTGGCTTGTCCTATCACGAAGCCTTCGCTATTGAAGATATACTATTTGCCAAGGATTAATGTCGACATGGAATTCTTGAATTTATTATGATGAAAACAGTAAGTGTCATTATACCGTTTCATAGTCATATTGATTGGTTATATGAAGCCATAGAGAGTGTGCTGGCTCAATCTTATCCTATCCATGAGATCATTCTGGTGAACGACGGTTCGAAGGAGAATATGACTGAGTTTATCGCAAAGTATGGCGATAAGATACAGTATGTATATCAAGAGAATGCAGGTCCTGCTGCTGCTCGAAATAATGGTATTCGTCATGCAACAGGAGACTACATTGCTTTTGAGGATTCCGATGATATTTGGTTGCCCTCAAAATTAGAAAAGCAAGTGGCCTTCATGGAAGAAACGAGTGCAAAGTGGAGTCATGTTGGCTTCTACTATTGGTGGCCAAAAACCGGCAAAAAGATAGCTGTCGATTCTAGTAGAGACTATGGAGATATATTCCTACAAAGGCACATCTCAACAAAAATAGCTACGCCTGCCGTAATGTTGGACAAATCTATTTATAATGAAGGAGAGTTTTATTTTCCAGAAGACGTACGCAATGGCGAAGATGATCGGCTCTATACCAAGCTCTCCAAGTACTATAAGATTGCTCTTGTTCAAGAACCATTGTTAAAGGTTCGTATGAGAGGAACGAATAGCCAGAATCATACTATCGAGCGTTTTCATCTACGGGCACAGAACTACAAAAATTGGAAAACGGAGGGAGAGCAGTTGACCCCAATGATTCATATAATCTACGGATTCTACACATTCTATGCAAGGCTCTTTGGTAAGAAATCAAACAATGTAAAGGACTTTTTTGCTAAATGCTGCTGGACGATACCATACGCGCTGGAACGGGCATATGTGAGGTATCTCTTCAAGTATACGGAGAAAGAGGAGAAGTATATTAAACGATATAACTACCTGCCCTCCCCCTCACATAATACAAATAGCGAGTAATAGAGAAGAGGCCGTGTTTATTTCTGATTGCTTAACCATAAAACAGATGAGAAATGCAGCCTAAGTTCTCTATTGAATATAAATCGGTTCTTGTAACATTTGAAGCAAATAAGCATTGCACAACCCTAAAATCATATCCGTCAATTATTGTAAGAATTTTATCTCATTCTTATTTCTTAAGTAAAAGGATATTTTATTTAGTGAATAAATTTCTATAAAAGAACGATAGATAGTCTTCCATCGGCAAAAAGGGCTGTAAAGAATATTTAATCTATAATATCTCTATTTTTTTTCGGGTCGTTTGTTTTTTAAGAAAAAGTAGGAGGAGTCTTGCTGCAATTAATTGTATGTTAACTCCAATTCTACAATCATATCGGATAATTCAAGATCCATATAATACAAATGTCTCCTCATTTGTGGAAGAGACTATCTCCATTAAATCATCTTGCCGGCAGCAGACTTTTAGCGTTGCTGGATGTATAGTATGATATCAAGTCCAAGTACTTACGGACTTATCTCAACATTCTGCTACAAAATTCAATCGCCGATATTTCGGCCAGATTCTCTTCGATGGACTGATGGTAGTTGCCGTTGCATACAAAAATTGGTTAGGTAAATATCGCATAATCGCATAAAGTAAGGTATATGGGTAATAAGAAGAAAATACTGTTCGTGTGCCAGTATTTCTACCCTGAGATATTTCGTGGTAATGATGTCGCCTTTCATTGGGCAGAGGAGGGACATGATGTGCATGTAGTGACCGGCATTCCGAACTATCCGGATGGGGTATTCCATAAAGGGTATGGGATGTTTAAGAACAGAAATCAGGTGGTGAATGGAGTACGAGTGACACGTCTGCCTATCTTTCCTCGTGGCAACAATAAGATTATGCTGATTCTGAATTATTTCAGCTATTTCATAGTGGCTTGGGGATATGTGCTGTTTCTCGCTATCAGCCATAAGTACGATTTTGTGTTTGTGCAGCAGTTATCGCCAGTTATGATGTCAGCTCCTGGTGTTCTTTATAAGAAACTTCGTAAGGTGCCTCTCTATACTTGGGTGCTGGATTTGTGGCCGGAGAGTCTGGCTGCTGCAGGAGGTATCAACAATAGACATATTCTGGGATTCTTTAATCACTTTGTAAAGAGTGAATACAAGTGGAGTGATAAGATACTGACTAGTTCGAAGAGTTTTGATCTGAATATTCTGAAGTATGGGAATTACAAGGATAAGATTGTGTATTATCCTCAATGGTCAGATGGTAATGGTTCGAACATGGATTGCACGAATCTCGCGGATATTTTAAATGAGAAGGGGATTGATGAAGAAATGGTTTTTGATGAAAGAAACTTCAAGGTGATGTTTGCTGGTGCTGTAGGAGAAGCTCACGGAATGGAATGCAATCTACAAGCTGCATTGCTGACAAAAGAGCGCAAAGATATTAAATGGGTGATTGTGGGTGATGGACGCAGGATGTCTTGGGTACAGCAGTTTGTAAAGGAACATGGGCTTGAAGAGACGGTATTGACTTTGGGAAGGTATCCGTCTGAAACTATGCCTCTGTTTTTTAAAAAAGCAGATGTAATGTTGGTTTCGCTTACGGATTCGCCTCTATTCAATTTGTATGCTCCTGCAAAGATCAGTTCGTATATGGCTGCGGGTCGTCCTATCATTGCAAGTCTAAATGGTGAGGGCGCTGAAGTGGTGAAGGATGCTGAATGCGGATGGCATGTGGCACCTGGTGATGCACAATCGCTTGCTAAACTTGTAGTCCGGCTCTCCGAAACCGCCAAGGAGACGTTGGCTCAAAAGGGTGCCTCTGGTAGAGCCTTCTATGAAGAAAATTTTATGAAGGAGAAATGTTTGAGGAACCTTGATGAGATAGTAGGATGTTAAAACGATAATCATAAAATGTAATATTGTTTATGAATACTATTCTCATATACGGAATCATCTTCGTAATTCTTATTGCTTTAGAGTTGGTATACTTTAAGATTGCTGATACATTCAACATTATTGATAAGCCTAATGAGAGGTCGAGCCATTCGACGATTGTTCTGAGGGGTGGTGGAATTATTTTTCTTTTTAGTCTTTGGATATGGAGCGTATTTTTGAGCTTCCCATATATCTGGTTCCTTTTGGCTGTGACTCTCGTTGCCGGTGTTAGTTTCATAGATGATATCCGATCTCTGCCCGATTTTGTAAGACTAGTGGCTCAATTTATTGCCATGGCGATGATGTTTTATCAGTTGGACATTTTGCACTTGGATATGTGGCGGATAGTAATTTTGGCTCTTATCGTATGTGTGGGTGCGTCAAACGTGATTAACTTTATGGATGGCGTAAATGGTATAACGGGTGCCTATGCTATGGCATCTTTGATTCCACTCGCCTTGCTGAATAATACAATGGATTTTGTGGAACAGTCGTTGATTGTGACAGTAGTGTTGGCTGATATCGTATTCTGTTTCTTCAATTTTCGCCAAAAGGGAAAGGCAAAATGCTTTGCTGGTGATGTGGGTTCAATCGGGATTGCATATATACTTCTGTTTCTGATTGGTAATCTTGTACTCGCAACTGGAGATGTAACCTTCCTGATCTTCCTTCTCGTATATGGTGTGGATGGCTGCTTGACTATTGTGCATCGTATTCTGTTGCATGAAAATCTTGGTGAGGCGCATCGTAAGCATGTGTACCAACTTATGGCGAATGAGTTGAAGATAGGTCACGTTAAGGTTTCGAGTTTCTATGCGTTGCTGCAATTGGTGATTTCGCTTGGCTTTGTGTACTTGTGTCCTGATACGGTCGTAGCGCATTGGATTTATTTGATAAGCGCAATTATTGTGCTTGCATTGATATATGTGTTGTTTAAAAAGAAGTATTATCATTTGCATGAAGAATACCTTGCGTCTTTAAAAAATGGACAATAGAGATAAAACGCTTTCATCTTGCCCCATCAGTATGTAACTTCGGTTGTGTAATACTTGCAGGAACATGGCACACGGTTGAAGTAATAGAATCATCAGTAATTTATGAGACGAAAGTGGCTGCGAGACGCTTGATGAATTTATTGCAAAAAAGGATAACTCTGAAAATTCCGAAACATTGCCAATTATCTACCTATTGGAAATATTAAAAATAATTCGCATTTTTATATCACAGTATAGAGATGTCATAAAGTGTAAAACGATCGCTACAACCCCGTGACCTTAAAAATAAAGAACTGTTATAACATATTGATGCATAAAGGGCAAAAACATTTGGGTCCGATCCCTGTTTTGAGGGGGGGGGTAATCAATGAATTGTCGTCCGCTTTTCTTTTTTGTTGTGTGTCGCAAATGTACGTTGTGAGCTTAATTGTAAAAAAGTAGGTTACATTCAATGACGTGCTGTATATTCCTGAATGAGACTGATTCTGCGTAGTTTAGTAATATCGCTGTGCTCCCTCAATTTGGTTTTAATGTATCATAGATATCCCTTCGAGCGCATTGTTCGTATTCGGGAAAAATGTCCACAGCCGCGGCTTGTTTCGTTTTAAGTTCAGATAGGCGTTTTGAGGCGTTTGTGGATGTAGGTGGTCTTACCGGTTTTGCTGTCGGTTGTACACTCCTTGAGGAAGTCCGTTCACTTTGCAGCCCATTTGTCGAGCATGCCACATTATGTAGTTGTTTCTGCGGCCTATGCACTTTTGCAGGTTGTGATCTCGTTCGGAGCCATCTATCTGCCAGTCAACGGATGGGTTTATTTCGGGATTGTAGTCGTATTGCTTTCCATTGCCTACGTGTTGTTCAAAATGAAATATTACTGTCTTCACGAAGCATATCTTCAAACGAAAAGGTAAAAATAGTAACGGCGGTGTATTGGCAGGTCCCGGAGTTCATGCTTTGGGACTTGTCCGTTATATGTAAACGCAAAAGCCGCAACCTAAAAAGGTTGCGGCTTTTGCGTTGGTTGTCCGTCGGCTACCGTCCTCCGGTGACGGGCTGCAGCAGGAAGTTGAATGAGTAGTCGCCGTAGGGCAGCAGGTATTCGGGGCGGGGGAGCCGTCCCCAGCTGTTGACGCACCCCAGTCCGGACTGGACGCTCTCGATATTGACGTGCGTGCGGCCGTCGGGCACGAGGTCGCCCGGGTGGCGGACATATTCCGGCGAGCCGTTGTCGAGCTGCGGGATGGCAAACGGGATGGCCGATGCCGAGAAGTGGCGGTCGGAGCAGATCTCCACGCCCAGGCCCGAGTCGTCGGTCAGCCGCCACCAGCGCAGTCCGCTGCGCGTTCCCGACTCCTGCGGGCTGACGTATTTCATATGGAACTGGTCGGCGACGCGCTGGGCGTAGCGTCCCACGAAGGCGGCGCCGGAGCGGTCGGCGTAGTTCTCCATCGGGCCGCGGCCGTAATATTCCACGGCGTCGAACATGCCCGGGGTTTCGAAGGCCATGCCGAAGCGCATCAGGTCGGCGACGTCCTTGCGCGCGGGGTCGGCGGTCATCGTTTCGCTGATGCGCACCGAGCCGTCGGCCGCAACGGTGTAGGTGAGACGGAGCCGGGCGCCGACGGCGGGGATCGCGTAGTCTGCGACGGCTTTCACTTCGCTGTCGCCGGGCGTAAGGGCGAAGCCCGTGAGCTGCGGTTCGGCCTTGGCCCACATCCGGCTGTCGGGGTATTTTCCGGTCTGGCGCACGCCGAGGTCGTTGTCCGTGGCTGCGCGGTAGAAGTTGGGCCGCACGGGACCGGCCAGCAGCTCGACGTTGCGCAGGCGGTAGGAACGGATGAAGCCGCTCTTCGGATCGAACGCGACCGAGAATCCTTCGCCCGAAACGGTTTTGTCCGCCACGCGGAGCGTCCCGGCGGGAGCGGTCGCGGCGAAGCGTGCCGCGGGGTCGTCCCCGCGCAGCGTCAGCTGGTCGGCGGCGACTTCATAAAGTGCGTCGAGCAGTCCCTGCCGTTCGCGGAGCTGGTAACGCACCGTGAGCAGCAGTTCGCCGCCCAAGGCATAGACCTGTTCGGGTTTGTAGCTCAGCGTCACGGCGGCAGTGGTCTGCGGAGCCACGTCGAGACGCTCGACCGTGCCGCTCAACACGGGCTGTCCGTCGGAGGTGATCTCCCAGAGCAGGCGGTAGGGCGAAAGGTCTGTGAAGAAATTCTCGTTATAGACGTTCACGACGCCGTTTTTCAGGTCGCGGGGTGTGGTGTGGATCGGCCGGTGCTGGTGCTTCACCTCGTAGGCGTGGGGATGCCACGAGCGGTCGGAGGCCAGCACGCCGTTGCAGCAGAAGGTGCTGTCCGAAGCGTCCGTGTCGTTGTAGTCGCCGCCGTAACGGTAGGTCAGCCGGCCTTCGGGACTGCGCCAGGCAAGGGCCTGGTCGGCGAAGTCCCAGATGAATCCGCCCTGGTATTTGGGTTCGCGGCGGATCATGTCCCAGTACTCCTTGAATCCGCCCATCGAGTTGCCCATGGCGTGGGCGTATTCGCACTGGATCAGCGGTTTCTGGGGATTCTCGGCGAGGTATTTCTCACACTGCCCGTAGCTCCAGTACATCGGGCAGACGATGTCGGTGTTGTAGTCTCCGTGGTAGGAGGCCTGCTCGTATTGCACGGGGCGCGACGGGTCGAAGGCCTTGATCCAGTCGTAGCAGCGTTCGAAGTTGGGGCCGTTTCCGGCCTCGTTTCCCGTGCTCCAGACGATGATCGAGGGGTGGTTGTAGTCGCGCAGCACCATGCGGCGGTTGCGGTCGAGGTGCGCGGCGGCGAAGGTGGGGTTGCCGGCGAGGTTCTTCGACTTGTCGCGGTAGTGGTAGCCGTGCGATTCGACGTTGGCTTCGTCCACGACGTAGAGACCGTACTCGTCGCAGAGGTCGTACCACAGCGGCGTGTCGGGGTAGTGGCACGTGCGCACGGCGTTCATGTTGAGGCGTTTCATCTCGCGGATGTCGCGCACCATCTCTTCGCGCGTGACATAATAACCCGTGTTCGGCTCCATTTCGTGCCGGTTGACGCCTTTGATGAGGATCGGTTTGCCGTTGACTAACAGCTGCCCGCCGCGGATCTCGACCTTGCGGAATCCGACGCGGAAGGCCGCGGCTTCGGTCACCGAGCCGTCGGCGGACAGGGCCTCGGCCGTGAGCGTGTAGAGGTTCGGGGCTTCGGCGCTCCACTGCTTCGGGGCGGCGACTTCGAACGTCGTTTCGGCTGCGTTGCGGCGGGGGCGGAGCGTGCGCGCGTCGAGCGTGCGGCCCGCCGCGTCGCGGAGCGTCAGCCGTACGCTGCCGATGCCCGGCGTCGTGGCGATCTCGGCGCGGAGCGTGCCGTTGCGGTAATCGTCGACCAGATCGGGCGTCAGCCGTACGTCGGCCAGCCGGCGTTTGTCACGGGCGTAGAGGTAGCAGTCGCGGCCGATGCCCGAAAGCCGCCAGAAGTCCTGGTCTTCGAGGAACGAACCGTCGCACCAGCGGTTGACGCGCATCACGATTAGGTTGTCGCTGCCCGGCGTCAGGTAACGGGTGATGTCGAATTCGGCTTCGAGTTTGCTGTCTTCGCTGTAACCCGCTTCGTGGCCGTTGACCCAGAGCGTCACGTTCGAGGTGGCCGAGCCGATGTGAATGAATATGTCGCGGCCCTTCCAGTCGGCGGGAACGGTCACCGTGCGGCGGTAGAGGCCCGTGTAATTCTGTTCATGGGGAATCAGCGGAGGTTTCACCTCGAAGAACTTGTGCCACGGGTAGGGTTTGTTCGTGTAGACCGGGTCGCCGCAGCCGTTCAGCTCCCAGATTCCCGGCACGGGCATTGTGCCCCACGACGAGTCGTCGTGTCCGGAGCGGAAGAACCCTTCGGGTTCGGCTCCCGGTCGGTCCACGCGCAGGAAGGACCATTCGCCGTTGAGCGTGCGGTAGAAGGGCGAGCGGGTGTAGTCGTTCTCGGGAATGGCCTCGGCGGCCGTGGGGAAGGCGATGAAACTCGTGCGCATCGGCGCGCGGCCGACTTCGAAGCATTCGGGATCGAGCCAGCGTTCGGCGGGGGCTTTCGCCGAGGCCGCCGTGGCGGCGAAGAGTGCGAGCAACAGCAGTCTTTTCATTTTTCGGTGGTTTGGGGGGTGGCAAATGTTGTGTCGGAACAAAAATAATAAAAAAACGAAACTTTCGCAAGTTATATAACGAAACCTTTCGTTTTTACCCGGTGAAGAGGCCTTCAAGGGCCGGTTTTTGAAAATTTGACGGATTTTCGGTCGAAAGTGCAGGAATTTGCGAGGAGGTTCCTTGTGATCTTAAAAATTTTTACTATATTGTTGCCCCGCATATAACCCGAAGGCCGGAATATCCCCGCTCCTGCCGGCCTGTTTTGAATGGTTCCATTTCTAAAAAGACAATGCTTATGAAACAAAAGAAAATGCTTGCACTGACCCTTTCCCAACTCGTACTGCTTTATCGTCAGGAGTTTCCCGGCCTTGCGGCCCTTGCCGACGCCAGCGGCGACGGCGAACGGTTTCGCATGGGCCTCCGGGAGTTCGTGGACGCACACCGGGCGGCGGAAGGCGAAGCGGCGGAGCAGATTCGACTGTTGATCGACTACGACGGACGCAGCGTCCGCGAATTATCCACCGACCGGCAGCTGGAAGTCAGGACCCTCACGCTGCTGTGGCAGTTTCTTACCGGAAGGCTCGAAAACCCCGAAATGCCTTCCGACCTGTTCGTCGATCTGTACCATCTCTTCCGCCTGCTGGATGCTCCGGAGATTCCGCTGCCTTCGCCCCAGCGCGTGCGCAGCCGCACCGAACGCTGGCTCTCGGGACAGGACGACGGGGTGCGGGCCATTCGCGCCGACAACCGCGAACGGATGCTCCACCTGCTGATCCAGAAGATCGAGAACCGCAAGTCGAAGGTTCCGTCGCGCTTCCAGTTCGCCGACGGCATGACCTACGAGGAGAAGTACCGGCAGGTGGCCGCCTGGTGGGGCGATTTCCGCTTCCAGCTGGCGATGGCCGTGAAAAGCCCCTCGGAACTGAACCGCTTTCTGGCAGGCTCGCTCTCGTCGGAGACGATGTATCTGCTTTCGAAAGCCCGCAAGAAGGGAATGCCCTTCTTCGCCACGCCCTATTACCTTTCGCTGCTCGACGTGACGGGCGGCGGCTACGACGATGCCGCCATCCGCAGTTACATTCTTTATTCGCCGCAACTGGTCGAAACCTACGGGCAGATCCGCGCCTGGGAGCGCGAGGACGTCGTCGAGGCCGGACGACCCAATGCCGCCGGGTGGCTGCTGCCCGACGGACACAACATCCACCGCCGTTACCCGGAGGTGGCGATCCTGATTCCCGACACGATGGGCCGCGCCTGCGGCGGGCTGTGCGCCTCGTGCCAGCGCATGTACGACTTCCAGAGCGAACGCCTCAATTTCGAATTCGAGACCCTGCGCCCCAAGGAGAGCTGGGACCACAAGCTGCGCCGCCTGATGAATTATTTCGAGGAGGACACCCAGCTGCGCGACATCCTCATCACGGGCGGCGACGCCCTGATGAGCCAGAACAAAACCCTGCGTAACATTCTCGAAGCGGTCTGCCGCATGGCCGGCCGCAAGCGCCGGGCCAATGCCCGACGCCCCGACGGGGAGAAGTACGCCGAATTGCAGCGTGTGCGCCTCGGGTCGCGCCTGCCGGCCTATCTGCCGATGCGCGTCAACGATGAACTGGTCGAAATCCTCCGCGAATTCCGCGAGAAGGCCTCGGCCGTCGGCGTGAAGCAGTTCATCATCCAGACCCATTTCCAGACGCCGCTCGAAGTGACCCCCGAAGCCGAGGAGGCCATCCGGAAGATCCTTTCGGCGGGGTGGCTCATCACCAACCAGCTGGTCTACACCGTGGCCGCTTCGCGCCGCGGGCACACCACACGCCTGCGCCAGGTGCTCAATTCGCTCGGCGTGGTCTGCTACTATACCTTCTCGGTCAAGGGGTTTCAGGAGAATTACGCCGTTTTCACCCCCAACAGCCGCTCGATGCAGGAGCAGGTCGAGGAGAAGGTTTACGGGCGGCTCACTCCGGAGCAGGCGGCCGAACTCGACGATTTGCTGGCCGACGGGACGGATACGGCTGCGAAAATCCGCCGCTTCATGCGTCGTCACCACCTGCCGTTTCTGGCCACGGACCGCAGCGTGCTGAACCTCCCGGCCATCGGCAAGAGCATGTCGTTCCGGCTGGTGGGCATCACGGCCGAGGGCAAGCGTCTGCTGCGTTTCGACCACGACCGGACGCGCCGCCACAGCCCGATCATCGACAGTATGGGCGAAATCTTCATCGTCGAGAACAAGTCGCTGGCCGCCTACCTGCGCCAGCTGGGCAAGATGGGCGAGGACCCCGAGGACTACGCTTCGATCTGGGCCTATACGCACGGCGAGACCGAGCCGCGCTTCGGGCTTTACGTCTATCCCGATTTCGGGTTCGCGACGACCGACCGGGTGAGCAACCTGGAGTTGGAGTGACGCAATAACCGGCATATGATTTGCGTTTGTATTCAATGATTATTGAATGAATGCAAATTATGAAAAAGACGATTCACAGAGCCGCGACCCGCGGGTATGCCGATCACGGCTGGCTCCGGACCCACCATACTTTCAGCTTCGCCGGATACTACGATCCCGGGCGGATTCATTTCGGCGCCCTGCGCGTGCTCAACGACGATACCGTGGCCCCGGGCGAGGGGTTCGGAACGCATCCCCACGAGAATATGGAGATCGTTTCGCTCGTTCTCTCGGGCGCCTTGAGGCACGGCGACAGCATGGGCAACATGCAGCTCCTCAAGCCGGGCGAATTGCAGGTGATGACCGCCGGTACGGGCATCACGCACAGCGAGATGAACGCCAGCCGCGAGGAGCCGGTGAAGTTCCTGCAGATCTGGGTCATCACCGACGCCGAGGGCCATACGCCCCGTTACAACCAGATCGAACTCGCGCCCGCGAAGCGCAACGAGTTCCGGCTGATCGTGGCTCCCGAAGGCCGCGGCGGGGAACACGTGGGATGGATTCACCAGACGGCATGGTTCCATACGCTCGACCTCGACGCCGGGCGGGAAGCCCGGTATCGCATGAATCTTCACGGCAACGGGGCCTATGTTTTCGTGATCGAAGGCACGGCCGAGGTCGCGGGCGAACCGCTCGGTCCCCGTGACGGCATGGGCATATCGGACGCCGACGATTTCCTGATCCGCGCTTCCGAAAACGCACGGCTGCTGGTCATCGAGGTCCCGATGATCTGATGTGCGGCAGCCTGATGTGAAAAACCGCCGGAGTATCGACTCCGGCGGTTTTTCACATCAGGCTGCGTCCTAAAACTCCGAGGTGAAGTGGAAGCGGATATCCTTGAAGTTCTCCTGCGCGAGAGCCAGCCCGTAGCTGGTGTCGGCGAGGAAAACGTCGCGGCCGTGCTTGTCCACAGCCATGTTGGTGTGCTTGCGGCGTTTGAAGTCGGCCAGTTGCGCGGCGTTGTCGCTGTCGATCCAGCAGGCCTTGTAGATCGAGATCGGCTCCCAGCGGCACGCGGCGTTGTACTCGTGCTCCAGGCGGTACTGAATGACCTCGAACTGGAGCGCGCCCACCGTGCCGATGATCTTGCGGCCGTTGAGCGAGCTTGTGAACAGCTGCGCCACGCCCTCGTCCATCAGCTGGTCGATGCCTTTGGCCAGTTGCTTGAATTTCAGCGGGTCGGCGTTCTCGATGTAGCGGAACTGCTCGGGGGCGAACGACGGAATTCCGGTGAAGCGGAGCTTCTCGCCTTCGGTGAAGGTGTCGCCGATCTTGAAGTTCCCCGTGTCGTGCAGACCCACGATGTCGCCCGGATAGGCGAAGTCGATCACCGACTTTTTCTCGGCCATGAAGGCCGTCGGGGAGGAGAATTTCAACTGCTTGCCGCTGCGTACGTGGAGGTAGTTCCTATTCCGTTCGAACGTGCCGGAACAGATCTTCAGGAACGCGATGCGGTCGCGGTGGTTGGGGTCCATGTTGGCGTGGATCTTGAAGACGAAGCCGGTCATTTTCGGCTCCGCAGGCTCCACCTGCCGGGTTTCGGTCGGCGCCGGGCGCGGCGAGGGGGCGATGCGCACGAAGCATTCGAGCAGTTCGCGCACGCCGAAATTGTTCACCGCCGAGCCGAAGAACACCGGGGCCAGTTCGCCCCGCAGGTAGGCGTCGCGGTCGAACTGGTCGTAGACGCCCTCGACCAGTTCCACGTCGGAACGCAGCTGGGCGGCGAACTTCTCGCCGATGTAGCCTTCGAGTTCCTGCGAGGCGAGGTCCGAGATTTCGGCCGTCGAAGCGTCGGCCGTGAGCTTTTCGTCCGACGTGAAGAGCGAGAGGTTCTTCTCGTAAAGGTTGTAGACGCCCTTGAACGTGGGTCCATTCGAGATCGGGAAAGCCAGCGGCCGCACGCGGATATGCAGTTCCTTCTCCACCTCGTCCAGCAGGTCGAACGGCTCTTTCGACGGGCGGTCGAGCTTGTTGATGAAGACGATCACGGGGGTTTGGCGCATGCGGCAGACCTCCATCAGCTTGCGGGTCTGGGCCTCGACGCCCTTGGCGCCGTCGATGACGATGATCACCGAGTCGACGGCCGTCAGCGTGCGGTAGGTGTCCTCGGCGAAATCCTCGTGGCCCGGGGTGTCGAGGATGTTGATCTTGCAGCCCCGGTATTCGAATCCCATCACGGCCGTGGCCACCGAGATGCCTCGCTGGCGTTCGATCTCCATGAAGTCGGACGTGGCGCCCTTCTTGATCTTGTTGCTCTTGACGGCTCCGGCCACGTGGATGGCGCCGCCGAACAGCAGCAGTTTTTCCGTAAGGGTGGTTTTGCCCGCGTCGGGGTGGGCGATGACGGCGAAGGTCCGCCGCCGGGTTATCTCTTCCTGTTGTGTCATGACTTGCGCAATTAAAAATTAAGAATTAAAAATGAAAAATAGCCTCCTTGGCGATTGTGAAAGAGACGGTTTTTTGACATGCGTTATCGAAAAACCTGTGCTTTGGACGGTTTGCCTGCGAATCCCATTTTTAAATTTTTCATTTTTAATTCTTAATTCTTAATTATGCGGATTATCCCTCCTTTGGATAATCCGCATTGTAATGGCAGCCCACCGACTCCTTGATCTCGCGGCCCTGCTTGATGACCAGGTAGGCGATGGCGATCATGTTCCGCAGCTCGCACAGTTCGCGGTTGGGCTTGGTCTTGTTGTAAAGTTCCTCGGTCTCCTGCCAGAGAATTTCCAGCCGGTGCATGGCGCGCTTGAGCGAGAGGTTCGACCGCACGATGCCCACGTAGTTGGACATGATCGTCTGCATCTCGCGCTTCGACTGGATGATCATCAGCATCTCCTCGGTGTGCTGCGTGCCTTCGAAATCCCAGTCGGGAATGCCCTCCTGAAAATCGACTTTCTCCAGCAGCGACGCCGTGTGGCGCGCGGCCTGGTCGGCGTAGACCACCGCTTCGATCAGCGAGTTCGAGGCCAGACGGTTGGCGCCGTGCAGCCCCGTGCACGAGGTCTCGCCCAGCGCGTAGAGCCGTTTCACGGAGGTTTCGCCGTTGGTGTCGACCTTCACGCCGCCGCAGCAGTAGTGCGCCGCAGGGGTCACGGGAATCCAGTCTTTGGTGATGTCGATGCCGATCGAGCGGCATTTTTCATAGATGTTCGGGAAATGGCTCTTCACGGCCTCGGGGTCCTTGTGCGTCACGTCGAGGTAGACGAAGTCGGAACCCCGTTTGGTCATCTCGCGGTAGATGGCGCGGGCCACCACGTCGCGCGGCGCGAGGGATTTCATCGGGTGGTATTTGTCCATGAACTCCTTGCCGTCGGGCAGCCGCAGGATGGCCCCGAAGCCGCGCATGGCTTCGGTGATCAGGAAGTTGGGCTTCTCGCCGGGGTTGTAGAGCGTCGTGGGGTGGAACTGGATGAACTCCATGTTCTCGGTCATCGCCTTGGCGCGGTGGCACATGGCGATGCCGTCGCCCGTGGCGACCACGGGGTTCGAGGTCGTGGAGTAGACGTTGCCGCAGCCGCCCGTGGCCACGACGGTGAATTTCGAAAGCATGGTCTCGATCTCGTTGGTGTCGAGATTCAGGACGTAGGCCCCGAACGAGGCCAGTCCGCGCGTGTGGCGCGTGACGAATTCGCCCAGATGGTGCTGCGTCAGCAGGTCGATGGCGAAGTGGCGTTCGAGAACCGTGATGTTCGGATGCTCCCTCACCGACTGCACGAGCGCCCGTTCGATCTCGGCTCCCGTGAGGTCCTCGTGGTGGAGGATGCGGTGCTCCGAGTGTCCGCCTTCGCGGTTGAGCTCGAAACGCCCGTCGGGGGTCTTGTCGAAACGCGTGCCCCAGGCTATGAGGTCGGCGATCAGTTCCGGGGCCCGCCGCACGACCAGTTCCACGGCCTTCTCGTCGCATTTGCCTGCGCCGCAGACCAGCGTGTCGCGGATGTGTTTCTCGAATGTGTCGGGAGCGTACGTTACCGAGCAGATGCCGCCTTGTGCATAATTGGTGTTGCACTCTTCGATCGCGCCCTTGGTGACGATCGTAACGTGTCCGTGGGCTGCGGCTTTCAGCGCGAACGAAAGGCCCGCGGCGCCGGAACCGATAACCAGAAAGTCGGTTTTCATGGGTTTTTCCTTTTTCTATTGCCTTGCAGCGCCGCAAAGTTACAAAAAATAGTAACTTTGCCGCATAATTTCGGGCAAAATATGGAACGACATATCGACATCAGCCGCTTCGATTACGACCTTCCGGACGAGCGGATCGCCAAATTCCCGCTCGCCGAGCGCAGCGCCTCGAAGCTGCTCGTCTGGCGCGGCGGAGAAATCGCGGAAAAGCGTTTCGCCGACATCGGCGACGTGCTGCCGGCCGGGGAGCTGCTGGTTTTCAACAACACGAAGGTGATCCGGGCGCGGATCGTCATGCACAAGCTCTCCGGGGCGCGCATCGAGGTCTTCTGTCTCGAGCCGCACGACCCGGCCGACTACGAGCGGGCGTTCGCCGTCACGGGCGGCTGCACATGGTCGTGCATCGTGGGCAACCGCAAGAAGTGGAAAGAGGGGTACGTGGAGATCAATTTCGAACGCGGGGGCTGCGCCGAGCACCTTCGTGCATGGATCGTCGAGGACCACGGCCGCGAGTGCGTCGTGCGTTTCGAGTGGACGGCCCCGATGACCTTCGGGCAGCTGCTCGAATACCTCGGGCGGATTCCGATTCCGCCCTACCTGAACCGCGAGAGCGAGGAGATCGACAACACGCGCTACCAGACGGTCTATTCGAAGTTCGAAGGTTCGGTGGCCGCACCGACCGCCGGGCTGCATTTCACGCCCGAGCTGATCGGGGAGATGAAGGCGCGCGGATTCGCCTTCGAGGAGGTGACGCTCCATGTCGGGGCGGGCACGTTCCTGCCCGTCAAGGACGAGGACGCCGCGCGGCATCCGATGCACACCGAGCATTTCGAGGTGCGCCGTGCGACGGTGGTCCGCCTGCTGGAGAAGTGGGGGCATATCACCGCCGTGGGAACCACCTCGGTGCGTACTCTGGAATCGCTTGCGGCCCTTGCGTGGCGCATCCGCACGGCCGGGACGCCCGATGCCGGGCGGGTCGTGGGGCAGTGGGAGCTGTACGACATTCCCGCGGAGTTTTCAGGCCGCGAGGCGTTGCAGGAGTTGTCGGGGTATATGGAGCGCGAGGGGCTGGACCGGCTGAAAGCCTCGACGCAGATCATGATCACGCCGCTGGACTACGAGTTCCGCATCGTGCACAATATCGTCACCAATTTCCACCAGCCCAAATCGACGCTGCTGCTGCTGGTTTCGGCCTTTGTGGGCGACGGGTGGCGGCGGATTTACGACTACGCCCTCGGCCACGGCTTCCGCTTTTTGAGCTACGGCGATTCGTCGGTGCTGCTGCGGGAATGACCGTTTATGCGGAACGGAAAAGGGACGCCCGACGAGGGACGTCCCTTTTTTATTGGCGCAGGGGCGGATTAGAAATTGTATCCGACGCTGATCGTGAAGCAGTTGTTGCGCATCGTGCCCTCGCCGTCGCTCTCCTTGACCAGATTCAGGCAGCCGATGTCGTAGCCCAGCCCGAAGTAAATGCGTTTCCAGACGACGCCGGCGCCCAGACGCACGCCCAGATCGGAACGTTTCAACCCGCCTTCGTCTCCGAAGATGTCGCCCTTCTCGTCGCCGACCTTCACTTTGCCGCCGATGCCGAGCCCGTAGTAAAGACCTGCGAAGGGTTGGATCGTAACGATGTCCTTGATGTTGAAGTGGTAGTTCACCAGCACGGGGATTTGCAGGTAGGAGGGGCGGAAGCTCACGCCGTCGACCTTGCCGCCGCGGCTCGAGAAGGCAAGCCCGGTTTCGAGGTAGAAGGGTAGTTTGTTGCAAAGCAGGATCTGATCGGTCACGGCGACGTGGAACGAGGCCCGCGAGTCGGTGCTGATGGACGCACCTCCGGCCGAAATCGAGTAGCTCGACAGGTTCAGTCCGGCGCGGACGCCCAGGATGTTCTTTTCGTAGTTTTGCGCCGAAACGGCATTTGCCAGCAGGATGGCGGCCACGATAAGCAATACTTTTTTCATAATGAATGGGTTTGGGTTTGTATACGTGGCAAATATAGGATAATTTTTTCGAAAAATCCCCCCCCCCGAAATTTTTTACGGACAATGAAGCAAAATATCCGTAAATGCTTTTGCTTTAGCAGGATAGCTATCGGATGTCAGAAATTGTAACCGATGTTTACGGTCAGGCAGTTGTTGCGTATTTCGGCGCTTTCGGGCTGGAGTGCGTAGCCGAAGAATTCGCCGCCCCGGAACAGGTCGCGGCAGCCGATGTCGTAGCTTATGCCCAGGTAGATGCGTCTGATGACGAACCCGGCGCCCGCGCGCACGCCGAAATCCATGCGGGAGAGGAAGCCCGGGGCGCTGAACATATCCTCGTTGCCGTATTCGGTCTTCATCGCGCCCCGGATGCCCACGCCGCCGTATATGCCCGCGAAGGGCTGGATCGTGAGGAGATCCCGGATGTGGAAATGGTAGTTGACGAGCAGGGGGACCTGCATGTAGAACGGACGCATGGTCATGTTGTAGATGTCGCCATAGATTTCGGCGGCGGCCCTGCCGCCGCGGCTCGAAAAGCCGATGCCCGTTTCGAGGTAGAGGGGAAGGCTGCGGTGGAGCAGGATCTGGTCCGTCACGGCGAAGTGGAATCCCGCGCGCGAACCGGTGTTTATCCGCACGTCTTCGATCGAGATGGCGCAGGTCGACACGTTGACGCCGGCGCGGACGCCCAGGATGTTCTTCTCATACCGCTGCGCCCGGACGGCTCCCGCCGACAGCAGGACGAGCAGGATGAATGCGTATCTTTTCATGGAGGTCGATGAAATTATGCTTCGGGTGTGCAGCTTTTCAGGGCCAGTTTCTTGACCCAGACGACGAAGCCGCCCGTGAGGATCAGGTTCAGCACCAGCGTCAGCACCGAGATGATCAGCGCCGGGCCGCCGAGGCTGTATCCCAGGGCGATGAAGATGACGCCTGCGCCCACCTCGCCGCGGGTGAACATGCCGATCGAGAGTGCGAGCCGCTCGTTCAGTTTCCGGTCGCGGTAGAAGAAGACCGGGACCAGCTTCCCAATGTTCGAGAGCGCCGAAACGGCCACGACGTGCAGGATCAGCACGCCCCACGGCATCATCGGCTGCGACGCCGTGATGGAGGTGGCGGCCGCGGCGGCGTCTGCCGCCGAAGCGCCCGTCACGAGCGGCATGCTCATGCCGACAAGCAGCATGAACAGGAACGAGATGCCCGTTGCGGCGCGGCGTTCGGTCGGGGTGTCGATCTCCCTGTGCTTCATCAGCATGCCGATCACGAAGGCCGGAAGCAGCACCTCGATGTGTATGCTGTTTTCTGGTCCGTACCACCGCGCGGTGACGATGTAGAGCGCCTGTGTCAGGGCGCAGACCACCGCCGAAAGCCCCAGGATGCGTTTCCAGTCCTGCCGGACGTTCCACCGCGCCTGCCACCGCCAGCCTGCGATAAGTAGTACGACGACCACGCCCACGATGGCGAACATCTGCCATTTGAGGCCGATCATCAGGATTTGCAGCGGGATCATCAGCAGGATGGTGTCCAGGTCGTCGAAGATAGCCAGCACCTGGATCTTACGGTATATCCAACTGTTTTTCAGGCTTAACGCGGCGAGCATCGTGAAGAGGATACCGGCCGAGGTCGGGGCCGCGAAACGGCTCAGCAGCAGATTCTCCTTCCACGCCGCGGAGTCGGTCCAGAGGTCGGAGGGCAGCAGTACGAAAATATAGTAGAGGACGATCAGCAGCCACGGCAGCGCTGCGGTGGCCATGGCGATGAAGTAATCGGCGGTGTAGGAGCGCCAGCGCGACTTGTCGATTTCGAACTCCCGTCCGACGTTGATCATAATGAATCCCAGGCAGATGTAGAGCAGGGTGTCGGCAGTCGCCTTGAAACCCGGATAGGCCGTGCCGAGTGCGCCGGGAAGCAGCTGCGAGGCGACGAGGCCCAGCATCAGAAAGAGCGAGAACGAAAGAACTTTTCGCATTGATTGAAAGTCGTTTACAGGTTATGCGTCTGTGCCGCGGCACAAAGATACGATATTTGTAGAAAAATCCGCGGAAACGAATGCTGTTGTCGTGAAAAAAATAACAATAATGAAACTGCAATTCACAATTATTTTGTACCTTTGCCGTGCCGATTCAGGGAATTAGCATTCAAACACCATAAAATTCAAATTATTACAACTATGCAGATTGTAGAGATTCACGCAAGGGAAATCCTCGACTCGCGAGGCAATCCGACCATCGAGGTCGAAGTTCGTACCGTATCGGGCGCATTCGGCCGCGCTGCCGTTCCGAGCGGAGCGTCGACGGGCGAGAACGAGGCCCTTGAGCTTCGTGACGGCGACAAGAGCCGTTACCTGGGCAAAGGCGTCCTGAACGCCGTGAAGAACGTTAACGAAGTGATCGCTCCGGCCGTCATCGGCATGAACGTAGCCGACCAGGTGGGCATCGACAAGGCCATGATCGCCCTCGACGGAACCCCCACCAAGTCGAAGCTCGGCGCAAACGCCATCCTCGGCGTGTCGCTGGCCGTTGCCCGCGCTGCCGCCGACTATTTCGGCATGCCGCTCTATCGCTATATCGGCGGCGCGAACGCCAAGACGCTGCCCGTTCCGATGATGAACATCATCAACGGCGGTTCGCACTCGGACGCTCCGATCGCATTCCAGGAGTTTATGATCCGTCCCGTGGGCGCTCCTTCGTTCAAGGAGGGCATCCGCATGGGCGCCGAGGTGTTCCACAACCTGAAGAAGGTGCTCCACAACCGTAACCTCTCGACGGCCGTAGGCGACGAGGGTGGTTTCGCTCCCGCGCTCAACGGCACGGAGGATGCCATCGAGTCGATCATCGAGGCCATCAAGATGGCCGGCTACAAGCCCGGCCGCAAGTGCGAGGGCGGCGACGTGTCGATCGGCATGGACTGCGCTTCGTCGGAGTTCTACAAGGACGGCGTTTACGACTACACCAAGTTCGAGGGTGAGAAGGGCGCCAAGCGTACGTCGAAGGAGCAGGTGGAGTACCTGAAGGGACTCGTCGCCAAATACCCCATCGACTCGATCGAGGACGGCATGTCGGAGAACGACTGGGAAGGCTGGCAGATGCTGACCGCCGAGATCGGCGACAAGTGCCAGCTCGTGGGCGACGACCTGTTCGTCACCAACGTGGACTTCCTGAAGAAGGGTATCGAAATGGGCTGCGCCAACTCGATCCTGATCAAGGTAAACCAGATCGGTACGCTGACCGAGACGCTCGACGCCATCGAGATGGCTCACCGCGCCGGCTATACGTCGGTGACGTCGCACCGTTCGGGCGAGACCGAGGATTCGACCATCGCCGACATCGCCGTGGCTACGAACTCGGGTCAGATCAAGACCGGTTCGGCTTCGCGTTCGGACCGTATGGCCAAGTACAACCAGCTGCTCCGCATCGAGGAGGAACTCGGCGACGAGGCTATCTACGGCTACACGAAGATCTACCGCAAGTAATTTGCCGCCGGAATATAAAGAGAACCGGATGCCGCGAGGCGTCCGGTTTTTTTATGATGCAGCCCCGGGAACCGGAGCGCGGAGGCGATGTCGCCCGACGGATTCGTATCGCATGTTCCGTGTCGGCCAATTGAGCTGTCTGCACATGCCAACGAAAAAAGGTCTTCGCAAGAAGACCTTTTCGGGTGGAAGAAGGGGCTCGAACCCTCGACCTTCGGAACCACAATCCGACGCTCTAACCGACTGAGCTACATCCACCGTGTGATACGAGTTCGTCGTATCGGGATGCAAATGTAATACGATTTTTCGGTCCGTGCAAAAAAAACGGCTGAAAAATCGTCCGGAAATGGCGGAAATGACAAAATGGCAGTCGCCTCTGCTCGTTTGTCACGCAAAATCTGCCAAAAAACGGTTGGCACATCTATTGATGGGATAGAGGTTGCGAAAGCGAATGAAACATATTATATCAAACAAATTTAAAACACAAAGCTATGAACGTAAAACCATTATCGGACCGCGTGCTGATTCTCCCGAATCCCGCGGAGGAGAAGACGGCCGGCGGATTGATCATCCCCGACACGGCAAAGGAGAAACCGCTGGCAGGCAAAGTCGTTGCAGTAGGTCCCGGAACCTCGGAGGTCAAGATGGAGGTCAAGGAGGGCGACCAGGTGCTCTACGGCAAGTATGCCGGTCAGGAAATCCAGGTCGACGGCGTGGACTACCTCATTATGAAACAGAACGATATTTTGGCAATCATCTAAATTCGATAAATAGTCATGGCAAAGGATATTAAATATAACGTAGAGGCGCGCGAACTGCTCAAGGAGGGTGTCGACGCGCTGTCGAACGCCGTTAAGGTAACGCTCGGTCCCAAAGGCCGCAACGTGATCATCGACAAGAAATTCGGCGCTCCGCAGATCACCAAGGACGGTGTGACGGTGGCCAAGGAGGTGGAACTGGAGGACGCTTTCGCCAACATGGGCGCCCAGATGGTCCGCGAGGTCGCTTCGAAGACCAACGACGATGCGGGCGACGGTACGACCACCGCAACCGTGCTGGCGCAGTCGATCATCGGCGTCGGCCTGAAGAACGTGACGGCCGGAGCCAACCCGATGGACCTGAAACGCGGTATCGACAAGGCCGTTGCGACGGTCGTGGGGTCGCTGCGGAAGCAGAGCCAGGAGGTCGGCTCGGATTTCGCCAAGATCGAGCAGGTGGCCACCATTTCGGCCAACAACGACGAGACGATCGGTAAGCTGATCGCCGAGGCGATGGCCAAGGTCAACAACGAGGGTGTCATCACCGTCGAGGAGGCCAAGGGAACCGAGACCCATGTCGAGGTGGTCGAGGGCATGCAGTTCGACCGCGGTTACATTTCGGCTTACTTCATCACCGACACGGAAAAGATGGAGGCGCAGCTCGAAAAGCCCTATATCCTGATCACGGACAAGAAGGTTTCGACGATGAAGGAGCTGATGGGCGTGCTGGAGCCGGTGGCCCAGAACGGCCGTGCGCTGCTGATCATCGCCGAGGATGTCGACGGCGAGGCCCTTTCGGCGCTGGTTGTCAACAAACTCCGCGGCACGCTGAAGATCGCCGCCTGCAAGGCTCCGGGCTTCGGTGACCGCCGCAAGGAGATGCTCGAAGACATCGCCGTACTGACTGGCGCGACGGTGATCTCGACCGACAAGGGCATGAAGATCGAGGACGCCGACCTCTCGATGCTGGGTACGGCCGAGAAGGTGACGCTCAACAAGGAGAACACGACGATCGTCGACGGCGCAGGTGCCAAGGATGCCATTGCAGCCCGCGTAGCGCAGATCCGCGCCGGCATCGACGCCGCGACGTCGGACTACGACAAGGAGAAGTTGCAGGAGCGTCTGGCCAAACTGGCCGGCGGCGTGGCCGTGCTCTATGTCGGCGCCGCGACCGAAGTCGAGATGAAGGAGAAGAAGGATCGCGTGGAGGATGCGCTGGCCGCAACGCGTGCAGCCGTCGAAGAGGGCATCGTCCCGGGCGGCGGCGTGGCCTACCTGCGTGCCACGGAGGTGCTCGCCAACATGAAGGGCGCCAACGAGGACGAGACCACCGGTATCCAGATCGTGAAACGCGCAATCGAAGAGCCGCTGCGCCAGATCGTCGAGAACGCCGGCGGCGAGGGTTCGGTCGTCGTGAACAAGGTCAAGGAGGGCAAGGGAGCCTTCGGTTACAACGCCCGCGACGACAAGTACGAGGACCTGCTGAAAGCCGGTATCATCGACCCGACGAAGGTGTCGCGCGTAGCGCTGGAGAACGCCGCGTCGATCGCCTCGATGTTCCTCACCACGGAGTGCGTGCTGGCCGAGAAGAAGTCCGACGCTCCCGCCATGCCGGCGATGCCCGCAGGCGGTATGGGCGGCATGATGTAACGGATTCCCATTTATAAGCGGATATTTCCGCACATCCCTCGAACGGGGCGAATGGAATGTACCTCAAGTACTATCCGTTCGTCCCGTTCTTCACGATGCCTGGACGGATCCGGCTTAAAATCAGAATCCGCCCGGACCGGGACGCGGTATCCGGCATCTGCGCCGTTCCGGCGAATGCACGGCCTGCTCCCGGACCGGCCCGTCCATTTGCCCGGACCGGTTTCGTTTTGCCGGCCGTTTTTCGTACCTTTGCGGCGGAAAGATGCACGTTATGAAAAAAGGAATACTCTACGCCGTGCTGGCCTCGGTATTGTGGGCGATTGTCAATCCGTTCATCAAACAGGGGTTGAGCTACGATTTCTCGCCGATGAATTTCGCGGGCCTGCGCTTCACCGTTGTCGGAATCATTCTCTTCGCCTACACCTGGCATCGCGGCATGTGGCGCGAGATCATGCAGCACCGGCGGCTTTTCGGCAACCTGATCCTGATCAATATGTTCATGGGCTATACGGCCTTCTATTTCGGTGTCGATTTCGTCAGCGGGGCCATCAGCTCGATCGTCATGGGCCTCACGCCGCTGATCAACGTGCTGCTGGCGCACCTCGTGGCCAGCAACGACCGCCTGAACCGTTACAAGGTCGTGAGTCTTGCGGTGAGCCTCGCGGGACTGCTGCTGATCGTCGGCACGGGCAGCGACGGTTCGCCGCTCGACTGGCGCGGCATCGGGGGTATCGTCCTGCTGCTGGCCTGCATCCTGTTTCAGGGCTATTCCGCGATTTCGGTTTCGGAGGACAAGGGCAAGGTCGATCCGATTTTCCTGAATGCCGTGCAGATGTTTTTCGGCGGCCTGCTGATTTACGGCGTGGGCATCGCGGCGGAGGGTTTCCACCCCTTCTGGGCCAAGCCCGTCGGGTTCTATGCGAGTCTCGGCGTGCTGGTCTTCATCTCGGTCTTCGCCTTCAGTTTCTGGTTCATGGCCCTGCGCACCGAGGGCACGAAGGTCAGCGACATCAATATGTGCCGTTTGATCAATCCTGTCCTGGGGGCCGTGCTGAGCTGGATCATGCTGCCCGGCGAATACCCCGATTTCAGCACCGTGGCGGGCATGGCGGTCATCGTCAGTTCGCTGGTCATCTACTTCCGGGGCGAGACGATCGTGCAACGGTGGCGGCTGCGTCGGCATTGACGCAAAACGGACCGTCCCCCGAAAGGAACGGTCCGTTTTCTTTGAGGCTGCGGCGGTTATTTCTCCTTGCCGCATTTGCAGTTCAACGTTTTCCATACGCCGACCGGCAGGGCCGCGCAGGAGAGCGGTGTTTCCGGCGGGCTTACGGCATCCATTCCAGAATGCCCTCGACGGGGTTCGCCGCACGCCATGCTTCGAACTCGGCATAGGTGCGCACGCCGTCGCGAAGGACCGCCTGGTAGTATTCGATGCCCATGATCTTCACCTCGTCGGGCGTGTCGTACTTGATTTGCAGGACGGCGCGGCGCGTCTCGTCGGTCAGTACGGCGGCGATCCGGTCGGCTACGCGTTCGAAATAGCCGTCCCAGGCCGAGCCGCGGGGCATGTGGATCATGTCGATCTGCCAGAGCCGTTCGTCGGCGTCGGCATACCACGCATGCCATTCGAGACACTGGTCCTGCGCGTCGAGCAGGTTTCCGTACTCGATGCGACGGATGCGGGGATTTTCGGCCAGCCGGGCCATGGCGGCGAAGCTGTCGGCCACGCGGAGCGGTGAGGAGTAGATGTGAAAGTCGATGTCGCGGTGCTTCATCAGCAGACCCGTGCGGAGCGAGCCTACGAGGTTCGCTTCGGCGCCCACCGAGCGCCAGATGGCCTCCAGATCGGTGTCGCGGATGACCTCGCGGGCGCGCTGCTGGTTGGCGGCCGCAATTTCGAGGATGTCGTTCATGTCGTGTTTTTTAGGGGTTATAATGGCGGGCGGAGCGGTCCGGCCGCTCCGTCACGTGTGAAATCGGTTTTGTACGGCTATTTGCCGAGCAGGATGCGGGCCTGGGCCACGGCGGCGTCGGTGATTTCCGAGCCGGAGAGCATCTTGGCGATCTCGGTCACGCGCTCCTCGTCGCCCAGGCGCGTGATGTCGGTGCGTCCGCCGCGCTTGTAGACCACGAAGTGCGCCGTGCCCTTCGAAGCGACCTGCGGCAGGTGGGTGATGTCCACCACCTGCATCGAGGCCGAGAGCGAGGCGATGATTTCGCCCATGGCGTCGGCGATGCGGCCCGAAACGCCCGTGTCGATCTCGTCGAAGATGATCGTCGGCAGCTGCATCCGTTCGGCCAGCAGGGCTTTCAGGGCTAGCATCACGCGCGAAAGCTCGCCGCCTGAGGCGATGCGCTCGACGGGCTGCGGCGTCATTCGCGGATTGGCCGTGAAGAGGAATTGCACGCTGTCGCGGCCCGTGCGTCCCGGCTCTGCGAGGGGTGTCAGGGCGATGCGGAAAACCGTCTCGGGCATGCCCAGCCGGGCGAGGGTCGAGAGGATGTGTTTCTCGAATCCCGCAGCGGCCTTCTCGCGCGTCTTGTGCAGACGGTCGGCCAGCGTCGCGGTCTTTTCGGCTGCTTCCGAGAGGGCTGCTTCCGCCTGGGCGATCTCCTCGTCGCTGTGGACGATGGCTGCGAGTTGTGCGGCGCAGCGGTCGCGCAGGGCGATCAGCTCCGCTTCGTCCGCCGCGCGGTGTTTCTGTTGCAGGGCGATCAGCGTGTCGAGCCGCGCCGAGCACTTCGCCAGCCGCTCGGGGTCGGCATCGAGCCGTTCGCATGCGGCGGCGGCCGAACCGTTGATGTCCTTCAGTTCCTCCAGTACCGAGCGCAGCCGTCCGGCATATTCCCCGGCGGCGGGGTAGTGGCTGCGGATATGGTTGAGTTCGTTCTCCGAATTCTTGAGCTGCGCCAGCACCCCGGTCTCGTCGGCGTCGAGGGCGTTGCGCAGGGAGGTCAGCGCCTCGCCGATGCGGTCGGCGTTTTCGAGCACCGCCAGCTCCTCCTCCAGCTCTGCCTGCTCACCGGGGCGCAGGTTGGCCGAGGTGAGTTCCTCGGTCTGGAACCGGAGCCACTCTTCGTCGCGGCGGCCGTTGGCGGCCTCTTCGCGCAGGGCCGCGAGACGGCGGCGCAGCTCCGTAAGCCGGGCATACTGCGCGGCGTACTGCGTCAGCAGTTCCCCGTTCGCAGCCACGGTGTCGAGCGCCGAAGTCCTGAACTCCTCCGACGAGAGGATCAGGTTCTGGTGCTGCGAGTGGATGTCCAGCAGGCGTGCGCCCAGTTCGCGCAGTTGCGCCAGCTGCACGGGTACGTCGTTGACGAAGGCGCGGCTCTTGCCCGCAGGGGTGATCATGCGCGTCAGGGTCGTTTCGGGGGCGTAGTCGAGGTCGTTCTCGGCGAAAAACGCTTCCAGGCTGCTTCCCGCGAGGTCGAAGGTCCCCTCCACCGTGCAGTTGCGCGTTGCGTCCTTCATCGCCTGCCCGTCGTTCTTGGCTCCGAGCAGCAGGCCCAGCGCGCCGAGCAGAATGGATTTTCCGGCCCCGGTCTCACCCGTGATGATGTTCAGGTGGGGGTCCAGCTCCATTTCGAGCTTGTCGATGAGCGCGTAGTTTTCGACCGACAGACGGCGTAGCATACCAATTCGGAATTAAGAATTCAAAATTAAGAATTAAAAATGAAAAAACGAAAACCGGGTGCGATTGCGCGCTATTCGGCGAAAAACTCTTCGATACGTTCGGCGATGCGTTCGGCGACTTCGCGCTTCGACAGCAGGGGAAGCTCTTCGCGGCCCGTGCGGTCGATGAAGGTCACCTTGTTCGTGTCGCCGCGGAAGCCGGCTCCGGCGTCGCGCAGCGAGTTGAGGACGATGAAGTCGAAATTCTTCTTTTCGAGTTTGGCTTCGGCGTGCGCCTGTTCGTCGTGGGTTTCCAGGGCGAATCCCACCAGCAGGCGGCCGTCCTTGTGCGCTCCAAGCTCGGCGGCGATGTCGCGCGTGCGGCGCAGGGTGATGCACATGTCGCCGTCGCATTTCTTGATTTTGGTGTCCGAAACCCGGTCGGGGGTGTAGTCGGCCACGGCGGCGCACATCACGGCCCCGTCGGACCCTTCGAAAGCCCGGACCGCGGCGTCGTACATCTCGGCGGCCGAGAGCACGTCCACGCGCTCGACGCCCGCGGGCGTCGGCAGCTCCGTGCGGCCCGTGACAAGCGTCACGCAGGCCCCTCTGTCGGCCAGCTCCCCGGCAATGGCATAGCCCATCTTGCCCGAGGAGTGGTTCGAGATGAACCGCACGGGGTCGATGGCTTCGATCGTGGCTCCTGCCGTGACGATCAGCCGTTTACCTTGCAGGCTCTTTTTTTTTTCACGGAGAAGGCCGCCGACGAATGCGGCGATCGCATCGGGTTCGGCCATGCGGCCCTTGCCTTGAAGACCGCTGGCCAGTTCGCCTTCGCCCGGCTCGACGATGTGCACGCCGCGTCGGGCGAGTGTCCGGAGGTTCTGCTGCGTGGCCTCGTGGGCGTACATGTCCAGGTCCATGGCGGGAGCCACGGCGACCGGGCAGCGGGCCGAGAGGTAGGTGGTCAGCAGCAGGTTGTCGGCGATGCCGGAGGCCATTTTGGCCAGGGTGTTGGCCGTGGCGGGGGCGATCAGGTAGCAGTCGGCCCATTCGCCCAACGACACGTGGGAGTTCCACGCGCCGTTTTCGGGGTCGAAGAACTCCACCAGAATCGGGTTCTTCGAGAGCGTGGCCATCGTCAGGGGCGTGATGAACTGCTTCGCCAGCGGAGTCATCACCACGCGCACGTCGGCGCCGGCCGTCTTCAATAAACGACAAAGCACGGCAGCCTTGTAGGCCGCTATGCTACCCGTGATACCCAGCAGTATGTGGCGTCCCGCCAGCGGGGGACACGTGCCCGGGGATGCCATTGCGTGCGGATTTTAAATCTCCTTCATCACGCCGTCCTTGCCCTCCTTGTAGACCAGCTCGTGGTCGAGGAACTCCTCGGTGGCGATGATCACCGGTTTGGGCAGACGTTCGTAGTAACGCGAGATCTCGATCTGCTCGCGGTTCTCGAAGGTCTCCTCCATGGTGTCGGTGGGCGACGAGAAATCGGCGAGCTTGCGGTTAAGCTCCGTCTTGAGTTCGGTCGAGATCTGGTTGGCGCGGCGGGCGATGATGTTGATGCTTTTGTAGACGTTGCCCGTCTCCCGGTCCAGATCCACCAGCTTGCGCGTGATGGTGTTGTTGGGAATGTTCTTCTTGATTTCCATCTTATATGTTGTTGTCTTTGTTATTGCGGTCGAGGTAGTCGCGTGCCTGCTGGGCCATGCGGTCGAGGCTCTTGATGTGCGTCGATTCGGGGAACTCCTCCTTGAACGAGAGGTAGGAGTCGAGCATCGACAGGTAGCGGTCGGTCTGCTTTTCGGAGATCGAGTTGCTGGCCAGGCGGTAGCCCGAATCGACGATCAGGTACATGATCTCTTCGCGGCGCTTGCTCTCGGGGTATTGTTTCAGCGCGTTCTTGAACGCCACGATCGCCGATTTGTATTTGCCCGTCTTATAATAGGTGTAGGCGTTCAGGTAGGCTTTCTCGTGGAGCCGTTCGGTCAGCTCGGTGTTGATCTTGCGGAAGTTCTCGACGCGGTCGCTCTGCGGATAGCGCGACATGAATTCGTTGATGGCGATCAGCGCGTGCCCGGTCATCGTCTGGTCGCGCGAGGGACCCGGCGAGAGGTAGTAGAAGCAGAGCGCGTACATGCCCTCGGCGTCTTCGATGAAGGCGCTGCGGCCGAATTTGCGGCGGAAGTCGTCCAGCAGGGTCGAAGCCGTGTCGAAATCGCGGTTCTTGTACTTGCAGCGGGCATTGAAGAACGAGATGCTGTCTTCGCGCGACGAGCCCGTGTAGTAGTGCTGCACGCCTTCGAAAAGGGTCGAGGCGCGCTGCCATTTCTCCTTCTGGTAGTACTCCAGCGCCTTGCTGTAAATCAGTTCGGGCTGCCCGCTTTTCAGAAGGGCGTTCATCCCGGAGCATCCTCCGAGGATGATCGCTGCCGCCACTCCGCAAAGGGCGTATAAAAAAGTCTGCTTCATTTATGAATCTTTTACGGCGCTTTATCGCGCAAAGTTACGCATAAATTAACGATTTGCAAAAAAAAATATTGCTCGCGGAGGCTGCGAAGATGCCGTGCGGGGCGTTTTTTCCGGCGGCGCGTGAAAAAGCCCCTGCCGGGGCGGGGGCTTGAGGGCGGGGCGAAGGTGCCGGAACGATGTTTCGGGGTGTGGATAAATGCCCGATTTGCAGCTTGTTGCGGTGGGTCGCGCCGTGCCGGGACGTTTTCGGCGACGGTGTCAGAAGAAAAATCCCAGGGACCCGCCGTAGACGATGTCGTGGGGCACTTTGACGCGCCGGGCGATTCCTTCGGAGGTGAAATCGTGCCAGACGCGCGAACGCGGGTAGCCCGAGATGCGGAAGTCGATGAAGAATTTGCGGACGTTGAAGCCCAGTCCGCCCATGACGCCCACGTCGCCGTTGTTGAAGCGGACCTTGAGCAGCTGCGGGACGCTGCTCCGCTCGGATTCCGTGACGCGGAACAGCGCGCCGCCGAACAGGCGCAGCACGCCGAACTGGAAGCCCAGCTGGACGGGGATTTCGAACCGCTCGGTGCGCAGCGCGATGCGGCGGCTCCCGGAGTTCTCGGCCAGCACGTTGTAATTGACGAAGGCGTAGTTCAGTTCCGATTGCAGGTGGAGGTGTTTCGAAAGGTTGAGCCGCAGGACGAAGCCCACGTCGTAACCGGCCCGGACGGCGCCGGGCGTGAAGCGGGTGTCGCCGATGCGGGTCGGGACGAACGAGTAGTCGGCGAAGTTGACGCCGCCGCGTACGCCGACCATCAGGCGTTGGGCGGAGGCCGCGCCGGAGAAGACGAGCGCGGCGAGGAGGGTGAAGACCAGGTGTTTCATAAGACGTTGATGTTTAGGACGGGATCACATCAGGGGTGACACGAGCCGGAGCACGTCGCCCAGCGTCCGGCGCCACAGCGGCGGCCTCCATTCGGCGCGCGTGATGCGGCGGCACGAGGCGAGGTCGTCGTCGAAGGTCGCCGCCAGCAGCCGGACCGTCTCGCGGTCGCGGATGAAGGCCGTGACTTCGAGGTTGTCCGTCAGACTGCGGTAGTCCATGTTCGCGGTTCCGACCGACGCCAGCGTGTCGTCGACGATCACCAGTTTGGCGTGCAGGAATCCGTTGTCGTAGCGGTAGAGTTCGACTCCGGCGTCGAGCAGGTCCGCGACGTAGGAGTCGGACACGAGGTCCGAGAACGGCGAGTCGCTGCACGTCGGGATCATCACTTCGATCCGGATGCCGCCCCGCGCCGCAAGGCGCAGCGCGTCGAGGATCAGCGTCGGGGGCAGGAAGTAGGGTGAGCAGATGCGCACCCGCTGTCTGGCCCGGACGACGGCCGCTGCGAAAGCCTCGGCGATGGTCAGCCGCGAGGGGCCCTCTTCGGACCAGGCCAGCTGGATCGGCAGGCGCTGCCGGATGCCGTGCGGGGCGACGTAACGGCGCAGGTCGAGACATTCGTCCGTGACCCGCGCCCAGTCGGCGATGAAGAGCCGCTGCAAGTCCTTCACGGCGTCGCCCTCGATGCGGAGGTGCTCGTCGCGCCACTTGCCCATGTAATCTCCGTCGAGGTAGTATTTCGCAATATTTATGCCACCCAGAAAGGCGATACGGCCGTCCGTGACGACTATTTTGCGGTGGTTGCGGCGCGAGACGCGCGTGGTGAACCACGGGAAGCGCACCGGCTCGAAGGCGGCCGTGCGTACCCCGGCGTCGTGCATGCGGCGCAATGTCGTGCGGCTCAGCCGCCACGAGCCTACGGCGTCGTAGATGACGCGCACTTCGAGTCCGGCGCGGGCTTTGCGGATCAGGATTTCGGCGATGGTGCGCCCGATGCGGTCGTCGCGGATGATGTAATACTCCATGTGGATCGAGCGGACGGCGTGTTGCAGGGCGGCGATCAGCGCCGTGAAGGCGTTGCTGCCGTTGTGCAGCAGACTGACGCTGTTGCGGGGTGCGGGGCGGGTTCCGCAGCCGCGGGCGACGATCTGCTCCACGGCGTCGCCCCGGCAGTCGCAGGACTCTGCCGCCGGGACCGCGCGGCGGTATCCGGCCAGCACGTAAAGCAGCGTGCCGGCGACGGGAAGCAGGAAGACCAGCGCCAGCCAGGCGGCCGCCGAGGCCGGTATCCGTTGGCGGCGCGTGATGACGGCGGCCGCACCGAGCGTCCACAGCAGATGAAGCGTAAGGGCGATGTACATACCCCGCACGGCGGGCACGATCCGTGCCACGGGGCGCGAAAAAAGATTTGGAAATATGGATTTTACTTCCTATCTTTGTCTATGCAATAGCAATGGGGTTCTGGCCTTTTCGGGTCAGGATTCTTATTTTTTACGTTTTATTCGGTTTTTGGAATTTCCGGCTTCCGGCGGGAGATTCCGGAGAGTTATTGGATTATGGCACAAGAGATTATTTATCTGACAGCGGAGGGCTACAAGAAAATCAAGGACGAACTCGAGCACATGCGTTCCGTCGAGCGTCCGGCGATTTCGGCGGCGATCGCCGAAGCGCGCGACAAGGGCGACCTTTCGGAGAATGCGGAGTACGATGCCGCCCGTGAGGCACAGGGGCTGCTGGAGATGCGTATCGCCAAACTGGAGGATACGATGGCCAACGCCCGCGTGATCGACGAGTCGAAGATCGACAAGAGCAAAGTGCAGATTTTGAGCAAGGTGACGCTTCTGAACCACAACAACCAGAAGCAGATGACCTACACGATCGTCGCCGAGCACGAGGCGAATCTGCGCGAAGGCAAGCTGGCGATCGGCACGCCTATCGCGAAGGCGCTGCTGGGCCGCAAGAAGGGCGACCGTGTGGACGTGGAGGTTCCGGCCGGCACGATCCATTTCGAGATCCTCGACATCAGCATTTGAACCGCCCGGCTTTTTCCGGGGGTGTCCGCTTCCCCCGGGGAGTGCCGGACAGGACATACACCCTCATTTGTAGGTATTTTTGCAGGGGCCGCTTGTCGCGGTCCCTTTTTTTCGTATCTTCGCCACCGTGAAGACAATGCACCTCCGCCTCAAACAATGCCTCGCGGCCTTTATGCTGGCCGTTCTGCTCGCAGCCCATGCGGGTCAGAAGGTGCATATCTATTTGGAGGACCATGCCCATTTCGCGGCTTTCAGCGGCGATCTGGTTCCCGACAACGGCGCTGCCGAACAGGTCGTCGAATTCTGTGTCGTCGACGATTTCTATTTCTTCCCCTACCTGGCCGAGACCCAGCCTCCGCATGAATTCTACGCCGAGGTGCTGGCCGTGCTGCAACCCGAAGCCACGCGCTGCAAATGTGCGGTCGAGGTCCGGCGTTTCTCCCTGCGGGCGCCTCCGGCGGCGTAATTGCGTTTCGTAATATCGGCATGTCCGGCTGCATCGCGACAACTGCGGCGACAGGCGAGGGCCGACGATTTATCGTTTGCCGAGCCGTCAAAGCGGAAGCGGCGTGTGTTTTTACGCCGTAAGTCCCTTCCGAGGAGGGGATTCAGGGGTGGACCGGATTTGTAAACGCGGCCGGAAGCCGCAATCATCCGCATGCCGGAGCGGACTTACTTTCACCATTATTCAATACTTTCGTATGAAACGATATATTTTGTTGGCGCTGTCCGTGTGCCAGAGCCTTGTCGTGCTCGCGGCCGAAGCGCCGCGCAAAAGCACGGACGCGAATCTTTTCGGCCACGTCGTGGACCGTGAAACCCATGAACACATTCCCTACGCCTCGGTGGCCGTCGTCGGCACGGCTTTCGGTACGACGACCGACGCTTCGGGCCACTATTTCCTGAAAAACCTCCCTGTCGGCGAACTGACGCTCGAAGTCCGTGCGCTGGGCTATGCCTCCGGTCGGATGACCGTCGCTCTCGAACGGGGCGAGACCCGGGAACTCAACTTCGAGGTGGCGCAGAGCGGCATTTCGATGGACGAAGTGGTCGTCTCGGCCAGCCGTTCGGAGACGCTGCGGCGCGAAGCTCCGGCGCTGGTGAGCGTGCTGAACGCCGGCCTGTTCGAACGGGCCAACGCCTCGTGCCTGGCCCAGGGCCTTTCGTTCCAGCCCGGGGTGCGCGTCGAGGACGACTGCCAGAACTGCGGCTTCACGCAGGTCCGCATCAACGGTCTCGACGGCCACTATTCGCAGATTCTGGTCGACTCGCATCCGGTTTTCTCCTCCCTGACGGGTGTCTACGGGCTGGAGCAGATTCCGGCCAATATGATCGAGCGGGTCGAGGTGCTGCGCGGCGGCGGGTCGGCGCTCTACGGCTCGTCGGCCATCGGCGGCACGATCAACATCATCACCCGTGAGCCGACGCGCAGTTCGGCTCAGCTGTCGCATACGCTGACCTCGCTCGGAGGCAGCAACTCCTACGACAACAACACGATGCTCAACGCTTCGATCGTCTCCGAAAGCGGCCGTGCGGGCATCAGCGTCTTCGGCCAGAGCCGCCACCGTTCGGGCTACGACCACGACGGCGACGGATTCACCGAACTGCCCGTCATCAGCAGCCAGTCCGTGGGCATGCGCTCGTTCTTCCGCACGGGGGCCTATTCGCGCATCACGGCGCAGTACCACCACATCGACGAGTACCGCCGGGGCGGCGACCTGCTGAAGCAGCCGCCCCACGAAGCCTTCGTCGCCGAGCAGACCGACCATGCCATCGACGGCGGAAGCCTTTCGTTCGACATCTCGTCGGCCGACCGCAGCAACCACTTCAATGCCTACGCCTCGTTCCAGAACACGGCCCGCAAGAGTTATTACGGCAGCAAGCAGGACCTCGACGCCTACGGCACGACGCACGACCTGACCCTCGCCGCGGGCATGCAGTATGTCCATGCCTTCCGCAAACTGCTCTTCATGCCCTCGGAGCTGACGCTCGGTACGGAGTACAGCTACGACGACCTTTCGGACCGTTCGATCGGTTATGACATCCGCACCGACCAGGCGGTGCACATCGTCGGGGCCTATCTCCAGAACGAATGGAAGACCCGGAAATGGTCGCTGCTCATCGGCGGCCGCCTCGACAAGCACAACCTCGTGGACCATGCGATCTTCAGCCCCCGGGCCAATGTCCGCTTCAATCCTTCGGAGTCGGTCAACCTGCGTGTGAGCTATGCCGGGGGCTACCGCGCCCCGCAGGCCTTCGACGAGGACATGCACATCGCCATCGTGGGCGGCAAGCGGGTCCGCATCCGGCTTGCCGACGATCTGAAGGAGGAACGCTCGCACAGCGTGAGCCTCTCGGCCGACCTCTACCACACTTTCGGCCGGGTGCAGACGAACCTGCTCGTCGAGGGATTCTACACCCGTCTCGACGACGTGTTCGCCCTGCGCGACATCGAGGACACGGCCGACGGCGGCAAAATCAAGGAGCGTTACAACGGTTCGGGCGCCACGGTGAGGGGCCTGAACGCCGAAGGCCGGGCGGTTTTCACCCGCTGGTTCGAGTTGCAGGCGGGCGTGACGTGGCAGCGGAGCCGCTATGTCGAGCCTGAATACTGGAGCGAGGACAAAACGGTGCCTCCCGTGCGCCGGATGTTCCGCACGCCCGATCTGTACGGTTATTTCACGGCGTCGCTGAAGCCCTTGCGCAATTTCACGGCCGACGTGACGGGAACCTGCACGGGCGAGATGCTCGTGCAGCACATGGCCGGATCGGGCGTGGAGCGGGATGTGGCCGTCACGACGCCTGCGTTCTGCGACGTGAACCTGCGTCTGGCCTACGACCTGCGGGTCTACAAGGAGATCACCCTCCAGCTTTACGGCGGCGTGCAGAATCTGTTCAACGCTTACCAGAAGGATTTCGACAAGGGCGTGGACCGCGACTCGGGCTACATTTACGGACCTTCGTTGCCCCGCAGCTGGTTCATCGGCGCGAAGGTCAGCTTCTGATAGACGCTCCTTTCCGGATACGAAAAAGCCGCTCCGAATCGTCGGAGCGGCTTTTGTAAAGGAGTTCCCTGGGTTTTGCGGGACAGGCTTTCCGTATTCCGGTCCGCCACCCACCCCCGGTTTAGAGCGCCTTGATCTCGTGCAGGATGTTGTTCGTCTTGCGGACGGCCTCGGCCGAAGCGGCGAACTTCTCGGCCTCTTCCTTCGTGAGGTCGATCTTCACGATCTTCTCGATGCCCTTGCGGCCGATGATCGCGGGAACGCCGATGCAGATGTCCTTCTGGCCGTACTCGCCGTCGAGGTAGCAGCAGCAGGGAACCATCTTCTTCTGGTCGTTGAGGATAGCCTCGACCATCATCGCTGCGCCTGCGCCGGGAGCGTACCATGCCGAAGTGCCGATGAGTTTGGTCAGCGTGGCTCCGCCGACCATCGTGTTGGCGACGGCCTCTTCGAGTTTTTTCTTCGAAGCGAACTGCGAAACGGGAACGCCGTTGACCGTGGCTTTCGATACGAGCGGAATCATCGTCGTGTCGCCGTGGCCGCCGATGACCATGCCGTCGACATTGTTGATGTTAGCGCCCGTGGCCTTGGCCAGGTAGCACTTGAAGCGGGCCGAGTCCAATGCGCCGCCCATGCCGATGATACGGTTCTTCGGGAGTCCCGAAGCCTTCAGGGCCAGGTAGGTCAGCGTGTCCATCGGGTTGGCAACCACGATGATGATGGCGCGGGGCGAGTACTTGATGACGTTCTCGATCACGCCCTTCATAATGCCGGCGTTCGTGCCGATCAGCTCCTCGCGGGTCATGCCCGGCTTGCGGGGAATGCCCGAGGTGATGACCACCACGTCCGAATTGGCCGTCGTCTTGTAGTCGTTGGTTGCGCCTACGACCTTCGTGTCGAAATCCATCAGCGTCGAGCACTGGTACATGTCCAGCATCTTGCCTTCCGAGAGACCCTCCTTGATGTCGATGAGGACCACTTCGCTCGCCACCTCGCGGCAAGCCATCACGTTTGCACAGGTTGCACCTACGGCGCCTGCACCTACGACAGTAACTTTTGACATAACAGTAAGTATTTTGTGTTAATTGTTCGTTTTGCTTCTCTTGGATGGTTCCATTCGCGGCGTTCCGCCGCGTTTGCAAATTGGACCCACCCCTAAATCCCCGCCTTGGCGGGGACTTTATCCGAAGGCTTCCTTGTTTATTTTCGCCTGCGGCCGGATTTTCGACCGGAAAACGGACGGATAAACCGAAATGAAAAACTAATTTTTAATTCTTAATTTTTCATTTTTAATTCTCCTTCGGACTATCCGATCAGTTTCTCGTAGTCTGCGGCGCCGAGCAGGGCGTCGTATTCGGCCGGGTTCGACATTTTGACCTTCACGAGCCAGCCTTCGCCGTAGGCGTCGCGGTTGACGACGGCGGGATCGGCGTCCACGGCCTCGTTGAATTCCACGATCTCGCCGCCCACCGGAAGGAACGCGTCGCTCACGGTCTTCACGGCCTCGATCGAGCCGAAAACCTCGCCTGCGGCGAGCGTCTCGCCCACGGTCGGAACATCGACGAAAACGATGTCGCCCAACTGGCTCTGGGCAAAGTCGGTGATGCCGATAACGGCCGTGTCACCCTCGATGCGGCACCACTCGTGGTCGCTGGAGTATTTCAGATTTGCAGGTACGTTCATAATATCCTTAAAATTTGATTTGAATTAGGCTGTTTTACGATGCAAATATAACTGTTATTTCTGTAACAGCAAGAGGTTTCGGTTATTATTTCTGTACTTTTCGTCTGATTTTGCGCCCCGGATTTGGTGCGGCGGAGAATATCCGTTATCTTGTGTTGTCCAAAGGTGTGTTTGCGATGAAAAAACGGGTTGCTCTGCTGGTTGCATTGTGCATCTGGAAGGTTGTTGCGGCGCAGACTCCGTACGGAGAGATGCCGGAGCGCTTCCGGCCGGACACGCTGCCGTGCCGGCTGGGCGGCGGCGTATGCTTCGGAATGGATGGGCTTGACGCGGCGATACCCCGGGGCGAGGGAGCCTCCTCCTGCCGCGATCCCCGGGTCGTGTTTGTCGCCGGCGATACGCTGATAACGTTCATCTCCGTTGCCGGAGTCGCGAATACGGCGCTCGGGGACCCTGTCTGCCGGTTTTACGGCAGGAACGTGGCGCGCGTCGTTTCCCGGACGCGCAGAATGACGGGCGGACGGATGGGCGCGGCCGACAACGATTTTCCGGACGATCCGGATTTTGCGGAGTTGCAGGGAGTCGTGATTGAAAATCAGAGGTATCCCTGGGAATCGTATGCCGCAGGCGATTCCGCCTACCGGCTGCCTGTGGCCCGGAGTCTCGTCGGGGGAAAGGAGGACCCTCTTCTGGGATCGGATATGCGCCGCCGGTATGTTCGGTTGCTGACCGAAGTCTCCGTTGAATTGAAAGCGGGCGGGACGCGGCCTTTCGTGCACGTCGTCTACCTGCTGCCGGACCCCTGACGGGCTATTTCCCGGCAATCACGAATTCGATCTCCTTGAACAGATATTCCCGGAGCGTGCCGTCGGCGTGCCGCAGCAGCAATTCGCCCGTGGGGCGCACGCCCTCGATCGAGGCCTCGGTCGGCGTGCCGTCGGGGTAGCGGAACGTATGCCGTTCGCCCAGTCGGTACATCCGTTCGCGGTAGTCGCGCTGGAGGGTTTCCCGTTCGTCCAGCTCGAGCTGGGCGTAGCGGATGCCGATGTGGCGGCGGAAGGCTTCGAGCACCTCGCCGCGGTCGAACGTGCGTCCCGCGACCATGGCCATCGACACGGGGTTCGGAAGCGCGGGGTCGAACTCCGTCTGGTTGACGTTGATGCCGATTCCGACGATCGTGCGGGCGAGCGTCTGCCCGGAGTAGCTGTGTTCGATCAGGATGCCGACCAGCTTTTTGTCCCCGGCATAGATGTCGTTGGTCCACTTGATGCGCGCCGCGATGCCGAACTGCGCGAAGGTGTCGGTGAGAGCGAGGGCCACGGCCTCGTTGAGCAGGAACTGTTCGCCGGCGGGCAGGAACCGGGGTTCGAGCACCAGCGAGAAGGTGAGGTTCAGACCCTCGGCGCTCGACCATTTATGGCCCCGCTGGCCGCGGCCGGCGGTCTGGCGTTCGGCCCAGACGATGTCGCCGTGGCGGTATTTCGCGTCGCGGGCGTCGTCGTTGGTCGAGGTGGTCTCTTCGATGCGGTGAATCATGCCTATACCGATACGCCGAAGTCGCGCAGGGCGTCGTTCAGCGAGGTTTTCTTGTCGGTGGATTCCTTGCGCCGGCCGATGATCAGCGCGCACGTGACGCTGTATTCTCCCGCCGGGAACTGTTTGCGGTAGCTGCCCGGGACGACCACCGAGCGGGGCGGCACGTAGCCCTTGTAGGTGACGGGTTCAGGCCCCGTGACGTCGATGATGTGCGTCGAGCCGGTGATCACGGTGTTCGAGCCGAGCACCGCTTCGCGGCAGACGTGCGCACCCTCGACCACGATGCAGCGCGAGCCGATGAAACAGCTGTCCTCGATGATCACGGGCGCGGCCTGCACGGGTTCGAGCACGCCGCCGATGCCCACGCCGCCCGAGAGGTGGACGTGTTTGCCGATCTGGGCGCAGGAACCCACCGTGGCCCACGTGTCGACCATCGTGCCGGTGTCGACGTAGGCGCCGATGTTCACGTACGAAGGCATCAGAATGGCTCCGGGGGCGATGTAAGCGCCGTAGCGCGCCACGGCCTGGGGCACGACCCGCACGCCCAGCTCCCCGTAGCCGTGCTTGAGCTCCATCTTGTCGTACCACTCCAGTTCGCCGGCCTCCATCTTGCGCATGGGCTGGATCGGGAAGTAGAGGATCACGGCCTTCTTGACCCACTCGTTGACCTTCCATTCGCTTTTGGCCGGGTCGACGGGTTCCGCCGTGCGGAGTTCGCCCTTGTCCACCAGTTCGACGACCTGCCGTACGGCCTGCTGCACGGCGGGGTCCTGAAGCAGCGCGCGGTTTTCCCACGCCTGCTCGATTATCGTTTTGAGTTCGTTGTGCATAGTCTGTTGTTTTCAATAGGCAAAATTACTGAAAATATTGAATTTTTCATAACTTTGTCCCGATCATTACCCAAACGGTTCAATTATGAAGCATTTATCCATCAAAGCCGCCCTTCTGCTCGGTGCAGCGGCGGCGGCAGGTTGCGGCAATATGAAACAGATAAAACACCTGCCTTACCCCGAGACCGTGCGCGGCGACGTGGTGGACAACTATTTCGGCACGGAGGTTCCCGATCCCTACCGCTGGCTCGAGGACGACAACTCGGAGGCCACGGCCGCGTGGGTCGCCGCCGAGAACGCCGTGACGCAGGACTACCTCTCGCAAATTCCGTTCCGCGGGGCCATCCGCGAGCGGCTGACCGAAGTGTGGAACTACGCCAAGGAGAGCGCCCCGCGCAAGCACGGCGACTGGTGGTACTACACTTATAACGACGGTTTGCAGAACCAGTCGGTGATCTACCGCACGAAGGAGCCGGGCGAGGCCGGCGAGGTGTTCCTCGACCCCAATAAGCTCTCCGACGACGGGACGGTGGCCCTGACCGACATGTCCTTCTCGAAGGACGGCCGCTGGTTTGCCTATTCGGCCGCCGCGTCGGGTTCGGACTGGGTGGAGATCCGCGTGATGGACACCGCCGACAAGTCGCTCGCTGCCGACAAGATCGAGTGGGTGAAATTCTCGGGCGCACGGTGGGCGCCCGATTCCAAGGGGTTCTATTACAGCGCCTACGACGCCCCGAAGCAAAACGCCTACTCTTCCAAGAACGAGTTTCAGAAGGTTTATTACCATGCGCTGGGTACGCCCCAGTCGGCCGACAGGCTCATTTACGAGGACCGGGAACATCCGCTGCGTTACTTCTCGGCATGGCCTTCGGAGGACGGCAAATGGCTCTTCGTCATAGCTTCGGAGGGCACGTCGGGAACGGAGGTCCTCTATAAAAGGGTGTCGGACCCGAAATTCCGCGTCCTGCTGCCGGGCTTCGATGCCGATTATTCGCCCGTCGACTGCAAGGACGACCGGCTTTATTACGTGACCAACAGGGATGCGTCGAACTACGCGCTGATGAAGGTCGATCTGAACCGTCCCGGGATGATCGAAACGGTGATTCCCGAGAGTGAAAGGAACCTGCTCGAAGGCGTGGGCACGGCGGGCGGCAGTCTGTTCGCCTACTACCTGCAGGATGCGCAGAGCCGGATTTACCAGTACGACTACGCCGGCAAGCAGGTGCGCGAAGTGGCGCTTCCGGCCATCGGCTCGGTCGGCGGATTCGACGGCCGGGAGGAGGACTCGGAACTTTACTATACGCTGGTCAACTACACGGCTCCGGCCACGATCTACAAATACGACATCGCTTCGGGCGAATCGACGCTCTACAAGGCTCCGGAGGTGAATTTCGATCCCGAACTGTTCACGACCGAGCAGGTGTTCTACTCCTCGAAGGACGGCACGAAGGTCCCGATGTTCATCACCCGCCGCAAGGACATGAAGCGCGACGGCAAGAATCCCTGCCTGCTTTACGCTTACGGCGGTTTTCAGATCAACCAGACGCCGAAGTTCAAGCCTTCGGAACTGATGTTCGTCGAGCAGGGCGGCATCTACTGCGTCGCCAACCTGCGCGGCGGCTCGGAGTACGGCGAGGAGTGGCACAAGGCCGGCATGCTCGAGAACAAGCAGAACGTCTTCGACGACTTCATCGCCGCCGCCGAGTACCTGATCGCCGGAAAATACACGTCGACGGACAAGCTGGCCATCCACGGCGGCTCGAACGGCGGCCTGCTGGTCGGCGCCTGCGAGGTGCAGCGTCCGGACCTCTATGCCGTGTGCCTTCCGGCCGTGGGCGTGATGGACATGCTCCGCTACCACAAGTTCACCATCGGCTGGGGCTGGGCCGTGGAGTACGGTTCGTCGGAGGACGAGGAGCAGTTTTCCTATATTTACAAGTACTCTCCGCTGCACAATATAAAGGAGGGCGTGAAATACCCCGCGACGCTGGTGACTACCGCGGACCACGACGACCGCGTCGTTCCGGCCCACTCGTTCAAGTTCGCCGCTGCGATGCAGCATGCCCAGGCGGGCGACGCCCCGATTCTGATCCGCATCGAGTCGAAAGCGGGCCACGGCGCCGGCAAACCCACTTCGAAGCGTATCGACGAGGCGGCCGACATGTACGCGTTCCTGTTCCAGAACATCGGCGTTCCGTATCGGGAAATTGAGAATTAAAAATTGGTTTTTCATTTCGGGATATCCGGTTGTAAATCCGGTCGAAATCCCGGTTGCGTCGCGACAAGCCCCTCCCACGGGAGGGGTTTGGGGTGGGGTAGATTTGTAAACGCGGCCATCGGCCGCAAGAGTACAGCGGTCAACTGTGCAAAAGGTAAAGGAAGGTACGTTAGGTTAATAAGCGAAATAACATGAAAGTCTATAAATTCGGAGGTGCGTCGGTGCGGAATGCCGACGGAGTGAGGAATCTGCGCAAGATCATCGACGACGAGCAGAACCTGTTCATCATCGTTTCGGCGATGGGCAAAACGACCAATGCCCTGGAAAAGGTGTTCGAGGGGCTTCAGAAAGGCGATAAACAGCTCTCGCTGGAGCATGTCGAGTCGCTGCGGAAGTACCATGCGGAGATCATCGACGAGCTGTGGCACGAGCCGAAGCGGCTGCCGGCGGTCGACGCGCTGTTCGGCGAACTGGAAAAGGTCGCGACGGAGACCGTCTACAAACCCGGCGACGCCGAACTGTGGTACGACACGATCGTGGCCTACGGCGAGCTGGTCTCGACGACGATTATCTCCGAGTACCTGAACTACGCCGGGGTGTCGAACCGCTGGATCGACATGCGCCGCTGTTTTCTCACCGAGCAGCGCCACAAGGACGCCGGGGTGAACATCGAGGCTTCGGCTTCGCTGCTGAAAAATGCGCTGGGCAAATGCGTCGAGAACATCTTCATCGGACAGGGCTTCATCGGCGGCGCGCCCGACGGCACGACCACGACCCTGGGGCGCGAAGGCTCGGACTACTCGGCGGCCGTGGTGGCCAACATTCTCGACGCCGAGTCGATGTCGGTGTGGAAGGATGTGGACGGCGTGATGAACGCCGACCCGAAAGCGTTTCCCGATGCCGTGCAGATCGCCGAGCTGAACTACCTCGACACCATCGAACTGGCTTACAGCGGCGCGCAGATCATCCATCCGAAGACGATCAAGCCGCTTCAGAACAAGAATATTCCGCTTTACGTGCGGCCCTTCGGCGACAAGCGCAAACCCGGCACGGTGATCCGAGGCATGTCGGCCCCGGTCGACGTTCCGATCCTGATCCTCAAGAAGGACCAGGTGCTGCTGACCATCCGGTCGCGGGATTTCTCCTTCGTGCTGGAAGAGAAGTTCGCCACGATCTTCTCGTTGCTGGAGCGTTTCCGCATCAAGGCCAACCTGATCCACAATTCGGCCGTGAACCTGAGCCTGTGCGTCGACAACTCGTGGCATATCGACGAGGCCATCGAGGCGCTGCGCGAAGCGGGTTTCGATGTGATGAAAGCCGAGAATATGGAGCTGCTGACCGTGCGCGGCTATACCGACGAGCTGTGGCGCCGCTATGCGCGCGGCCCGCAGGTGTTCGTGCGGCAGGCGACGCAGTCCACGGTGCGCGTGGTGCGCAAACGCGAATAGGAAAAATCCGGTGTCCCGGGAAATGGAAGGAACCCAGATGAAAAAGGTAAAGATTACCGTACTCAAGACGACGTTCGATGCCGAGCTGGCTGCCGAATACGGAGTCCAGGGTCTGAAGCCATGTCCGATGATGCGCCCCGGACAGGTGTTCTATGCCGATTACGCCAAGCCCGACGGATTGTGCGACGAGGCGTGGAAAGCGATTTACCAGTATGTTTTCGCGCTGGCGCACGGCGCCGGGGAAGGGCTGTTTTACTACGGGGACTGGATTCGTAAACCCGGCGTGGCGATTGTCAGCTGCAACGACGGACTGCGTCCCGTGATTTTCAAGCTGGAAGCCACCGACCGGGTATCCGTGCCGCCGGCGGGGGAGGCGTATCCTGCGCCGGAAGACATGGAATAACCCGGGACAGACAATCGAAAAGCGGAACTCCGTCGGAGTTCCGCTTTTTTATGGACGGAGTCTGTGTCCGCTACCGCCCCTCCGTGCCCTGGCGCATGTTGCGCAGCACGGTCCAGGTCGAATCGTCGCGGATTTCGCCGTTGCGCTTCATGTTCCAGATCGTGCGGGCGATATACCGCTCGATGTCGCGTTCCAACCGTTTGTAAAGCGGGCTTTTGGTGTAGTTTTCGTTGTCGAGCAGCACGTCGCGGATCGAGCGCAGCGAGTTGGTGTAGTTCAACATCTCGTTCTTGAGCGCCACGCCCTGTTTCTTCGAGGCGGTGATCTTGGCGATCGACATGGCCCGCAGCTTCTCGCACACGGTGTTGAGCATGATCAGCACCACGTTGTCCATCAGCGTGTGGCCGTGCATGAACAGGTAGGCGTTTTCGGGCGTCAGGCCGCGCCCGCGGAGCTGCACCTCGAACTCCTTCATGGGTTCGATCATCCGCGGGTTGCGCTGGCGGAGCAGGTTCTCGCGCTTCGAGACGTTGCGCCGCAGCCACTCGATCGTCTTCGAGCCGTTGTCCTCGATGTCGAGGTAGCCGATGCGCACCGACTGCTTGAAGTCGATCAGCGGAAAGACGTTCTCCGTGGCCAGCTGCGCCGAGTAGGCGTACCAGAGGAACAGCGGGTAGATCGTGCACGAATATTCGTGCATGAACTTCACGAAGTCGAAGATGCGCGTGTCGTTCTTGGTGGCCTTGACGCAGACGTTGTGCAGCGAGGGGGCGTAGCAGAGGTAGTTCTCGGTGGCGTAGGCGTAGGTGTGGAACATGAATTTGGCCTCGGCGACCTCCTTCGACTGGGGCGTTCGCCCGGCGAAGAGGTAGTCGAAGTCGGAGTCGACGCAGAGGAGCAGTTCCTCCGACGAACGGGGGATCATGCCCATGAGGACCTTCTTGCCCTTGGGCAGGTCGCCGCGGTCGGGGACCGAGATTTCGAAACGCAGGTAGGGATTCTGGAAATGGTCGAAGATGCCGCGCCAGAAGGCCACGTCTTCGTAGCCTTCGACATAGACCTTCACCAGCCGCTGGTCGGGGTTGGCCGGCAGCGGTTTGGGCAGTTCGTCGAGCGTCATCGGACGCGTGAAGGGGTTGAACTTGCGCAGTTTTTCGCGGAACTTCTTTGCCATGCGTTAACAAAGATAAATATTTTGCTAATTTTGCGCAATAAATGACGCCGCTTTCGGCGTTTAATTTCAACCATTCGAACAACTATGGCCGACAACGACTGGAAATCACGGCTCGGGATGGTCTATTCGACCGACCCGGGTTTCAACTACGAAACGGACGACGAACCCGAAGCCGAGACGCTGCCTGCGGGGCAGCAGGACCTGCGCGTGTGGCTCGACCGCAAACAGCGGGCGGGCAAGGTCGTGACCCTCGTCAAAGGTTTCGTGGGCCGAGATGCCGACCTTCAGGAGCTGGCGCGCATGCTGAAATCCAGGTGCGGCGTCGGCGGTTCGGCGAAGGCGGGCGAAATCATCATCCAGGGCGACCACCGCGACCGTGTGGCCGAACTGCTCATCCGCAGCGGCTACCGCTGCAAAAAAGCCGGTTCGTAACGTGCGCCGGCAGCTTCTCCTCTTGGCGTTGCTGTGCGCGCTGTGCGGCGCCGAACGCGCCGCGGCCCAGTATTACACCTGGGGTTCGGACCCTCCGCAGAAGTGGTCGGCGATCCGCACGCCTGACGTGCGGATGATCTATCCCGATACGGTCGCCGGCATTGCCCGGCGCACGCTGTTCTACATCCGCTCGGTCCGGCCCGACATCGGTTACGGATTCCGCCACGGTCCGATGCGCATTCCCTTCGTCATGCATCCCGAGAATTTCCAGTCGAACGGACTGGTGATGTACCTTCCCAAGCGCGTGGAATTCCTCACCTCGCCCGCCGTCGACAGCTATTCGATGCCGTGGTACAAGCAGCTCGTGGCCCACGAGTACCGCCACGCCGTGCAGTACAACAACCTCGACCGGGGCGTCATCCGCGCCTTGAGTTACGTGCTCGGACAGCAGGGGTCGACCATCGGTCTGCTGTGCATGCCGATCTGGGCCATGGAGGGCGACGCCGTGATGTCCGAAACGATGCACTCGTCGTTCGGCCGCGGTCTCCAGCCTTCGTTTTCGATGGCCTACCGCGCCATGGGCAGCGTCGGCCGCGACCGCCGCAACATCGACCGCTGGTTCTGCGGCTCCTACCGCGACTACATTCCCGACCACTACGAGCTGGGCTATCAGATCTGCTCCTACGCCTGGGAACGCTACGGCGAGAACATCTGGGACAAGGTCGCGTGGTACGGGTCGCGCAACCCCTACGTGCTGGCCACCACGCGCGTGGCGCTGGGCAAATTCTACAAGACCAACGTCATAAAGCTCTTCCGCGAAACCTTCGACGAACTGGAACGCTACTGGGATTCGCTGCCGGAAACCGGGGACAGCGCCGTGCCGCTCACCGCGCTGCCCGAAAAGAACCACACGACCTACCAGTGGCCCCTGCCGCTGGGCGACACGGCCGTCGTGGCGCTGAAAACCGACCTCGACCGCGTTTCGCGTTTCGTCGTGATCGACCGCCGTACGGGCGGGGAACGGACGGTCTGCCATACGGGGCTGGTCTCGACCCGTCCGTCGATGGCCGACGGCCGCGTCTGGTGGACCGAGTACCGCCGTTCCACGCTTTTCGAACAGCGCGTCAACTCGCAACTGTGTTACATGGACCTCGCCGACGGTGTGCCCCGCACGGCGGAACGGCAGCGAAATACGCTCTATCCCACGGCTTCGGGCGAGGAGTTCGGATGGGTCGAGTACAATCCCGACGGCCGTTATACGGTCGTGGTGCGGCACGGCGAGGGTCCCGAACGGCGGTTCGAAACGCCCGTCCGGTCGGAGATTCACGGATTGGCGTGGGACGATCGTACGGTGGCGTGGTACGTCCTCGTCACGGACGACAGCGGCATGTGGATCGGCCGCATCGACTCCGACGGCCTGCACCCGATTACCGAGGGGGCTTACATCACCCTTTCGAACCTGCGGGCTGGGGGCGGCAAGCTCTATTACGGCTCGATCGCCTCGGGCCGCGACGAGGCCCACTGTTACGACCTGATGGCCCGCCGCGAATACCGCATCACCACCTCGGCCTACGGCTCCTTCGCGCCCGCCCCAGCGGACGGAGGGGTGCTGTTGACGACCTACGACCGCCTCGGCTACCGCGTCGCGGAGCAGCGGGTCGCCGCCGATGACAGCCTGCTGATTCCCGTCACGCCTTCGCGGCTGCCCGTCAACCTGGTGAACCCGCCCCGCAAACGCTGGGACGTGGTGAACCTCGACACGGTGCGCTATACGCGCGCCGATTCGGTCGGACAGTCCGGCGAGTTCCGCGCGAAGCGGTATCGCAAGGTGCCCAATCTGGTGAACGCCCACAGCTGGATGCCCGTGGCGTTCAACCCTTTTGCGGCGGTCGACGAACACGTGATCGACCTCAATGTGGGCCTTACGCTGATCTCGCAGAACCTGCTTTCGAGCGCCGAGGCCTACGCCTCCTACGGCTGGAACCGGCACGAAGGCTCGCTCGTGAATCTGGGCGTGCGCTATTTCGGGCTGGGCGTGCGTTTCGACCTGGACGCCTCCTACGGCGGCAATCAGCTCTTCTACTCGCTGGCCGGCCGCGACGGGCAGGGCAATCCGGTCTACCAAAGCCGTCCTGCTCCCGACAAATATTACTCCGTGGGGCTGTCGGCCACGCTGCCGCTCTATTTCCAGCGGGGTTATCACACGCGCCAGCTCTCCCTCTCGGCGGGCTGGAACTACTCCAACGGCATGGTTGCCGATCTGGGCAAGATCGAATGGGAGAACGGCAGCATCTCCAACATTCAGCGGGTCGGTTTCCGCGAGGGGCTGCACAAGGTTTCGTTCGGAGCCGGATTCTCCGACCAGGTGCGTATGGCGCACCGCGACATCGCGCCCCGCTGGGGCTACACCTTCAGCGCGAACTACACGTTCAACCCCGAGAACACCCATTTCAGCGACCTGATTTCGTTCTACGGACAGGCTTATCTGCCGGGATTCGCGCCCCACAACTCGGTGCTGGTGGCCGCGACCTACCAGACCTCGATCGGCGGCTACAAATTTCCGTCGGGATATGCTCCGTTGAGCTACAAATCCACGCGGCTGGTTCCGCGCGGGTTCACCTCCGCGGACATCGTGTCGAACAACTACACGGCTTTTCAGGCCAACTACCAGCTGCCGGTGTGGTATCCCGAGGGCGGCATCGGCTCGGTGATCTACATCAAGCGCATCCGGCTCAACGCCGGAGGCGACTACGCGCAGTTCCGCGACGTGGGCCGCGGAGGAATGACGTGGCGGCGGATCTGGTCGGTGGGCGGAGACATCGTTTTCGACTTCAACGCCTTCCGGCAGCCGGCGTCGGCCACTTCGACCTTCAAGCTGTCGTGCTACCATCCGTCGAGCGGCGGGGTGTACGTCGCAGCGTCGGTGGGACTGCCGTTTTAAGGTGAAAGGTTAAAGGTTAAAAGTGAAAGGAGAACTTTGCGGTTAAGCGAGGGCAGAGACCGCTTGCGGGCTATGCCGAGCGTGAGCAAAGTCGAGCCGCTTCAGGCGGATTAAAGTGAAAGGTTAAAAGTAAAAGGTGAAAATTTCGTATCTTTGTCGCAAATATCGTCGTATGGGACAGAAAAAAAAGACGGGTGTCAGCCCGAAAACGATAAAATGGATCTGGTACGCGGCTTTCGCACCCTTTGCGCTCGTGGCGCTGATGCTGGTGCTCACGGTCTTCGGCGTGTTCGGCCGCATGCCCTCGTTCGAGGAGCTGGAGAATCCCCGCAGCAACCTCGCCACGGAGATCTACTCCGAGGACGGCAAGGTGATCGGAACCTTCTTCGTGCAGAACCGCTCCTATGTGCAGTACGCCGACCTCTATCCGTCGGATTCGACGCTTCACATCCGGCTGGCCGGGCATGAGGTTCCGCCCATCGTCGCGGCGCTCATTGCGACCGAGGACGTCCGTTTCCGCACCCACTCGGGCATCGACATTCCTTCGCTGGCGCGTGTGGCCGTGAAGACCCTGCTGTTGCAGAACACCTCGCAGGGCGGCGGCTCGACCATCACGCAGCAGCTGGCCAAGAACCTCTTTCCGCGCGATACGGTCCGCAACCGCGGCGCCGTCGTCCGCAAGGCCAAACTCGTGACCTCGAAGTTCAAGGAGTGGATCACGGCCCTCAAACTCGAATACAACTACACCAAGGAGGAGATCGCCGCCATGTACCTCAATACGGTGGAGTTCGGCTCGAACGCCTTCGGCATCAAGTCGGCGGCCCACACCTTCTTCAACAAGGAGCCGGACGAACTCAACGTGCAGGAGGCGGCCGTGCTGGTGGGGGTGGTGAACGCCCCGACGCGCTATTCGCCCATCCTGAATCCCAAGAACGCCCTCGTGCGCCGCAACCTCGTGCTTTCACGCATGGAGGAGGCCGGGGCGCTGACCCGCAGGCAGCGCGATTCGCTGGCGGCGCTGCCGATCGTGACCAACTACAAGCCCGTGTCGCACAACGAGGGTGCGGCGACCTATTTCCGCGAGATGCTGCGGCTGGTGATGAACGCCCGGCCTCCCAAGCGCAGCCAGTTCTACAACGAGTGGGACTATGACCAGGCGGTGAAGGAGTACAACGAGAATCCGCTCTATGGCTGGTGTCACAAGAACCGCAAGGCCGACGGCACGTCCTACAATATCTACCGCGACGGGTTGAAAATCTACACCACGATCAACTCCGTGATGCAGACCTATGCCGAGCAGGCCGTGCAGCGGCAGATGGAGAAGGAGATTCAGCCCAAGATGGACGCGCAGTTCCGGGCGACGAAGACGCTTTTCGTCGATGCCGACAAGGAGGAGCGCGACCGGATCATGCGCCATGCCGTCCGTTATTCGGACCGTTACCGCGAGATGAAGCACGCCGGGGCGGGCGAGAAGGAGATCAACGCCGCTTTCGACAAACCCTGCAACATGCGGGTGTTCACCTACAAGGGCGAGCGCGACACGCTGATGACGCCGCGCGACTCGATCCTCCACCACAAGCGTATCATGCGTGCCGCGATGGTGTCGATCGATCCTGCCACGGGCTTCGTAAAAGCCTATGTCGGAGGGCCTAATTTCCGTTACTTCAAGTACGACATGGCCAAGCAGGGCAAACGCCAGATCGGCTCGACGATCAAGCCCTTCGTTTACACCTTCGCCATCGACCATCTGGGCCTGACGCCCTGCACGATGGTTCCCAACCTGCCGACGACCATCGAGACGGCCAACGGTACGGCCTGGTCGCCCAAGGAGGCCGGCAATGTCGAGTACGACGGGGTGCTGCACCCCCTCAAGTGGGGACTTGCGCGCAGCCGCAACAACTACTCGGCGTGGATTATGAAGCAGGCCAAGCAGCCGGCTGCCGTGGCCGATTTCATTCACAACATGGGCATCCGCAGCTACATAGACCCCGTTCCGGCGCTGGCTCTCGGCTCTTCGGAATCGAACGTTTACGAGTTGGTGAGCGCCTTTTCGACCTTTGCCAATCAGGGCGTGCACACCGATCCGATCTTCGTGACGCGCATCGAGGACCGTCAGGGCAACCTGATCGCCAGTTTCATTCCCCAGTCGCAGGACGCCGTCAGCGAACGCACGGCCTACACGATGCTCACGATGCTTCAGGACGTGGTCAACTCGGGGACGGCGGGCCGTCTGCGGTGGCAGTTCGGGCTGACCGACATGGAGATCGGCGGCAAGACCGGAACTTCGAACAAGAACCGCGACGCGTGGTTCATGTGCGTGACCCCGAAGCTGGTGACCGGCGCCTGGGTCGGCGGCGAGGACCAGTCGGTGCACTTCATCCGCGGCGGCGAGGGCAGCGTGATGGCGCTGCCGATCGTGGGCGAATATATGAAAAAGATCTACGACGACGGTCGTTTCGGCATCAGCCGTACGGACCAGTTCGTGCGTCCGGCGATGATGCCCCGTTACGACTGCGAGGACGAAGTCGACCCCGAGGGGCGGAATAACCCCGAGGACGAGAATTTCTTCGACTGACACGGACCGGGTTTTCTGTATCCGATAAAAGTCCGGGCCGCCCATTGAGGGCGGCCCGGACTTATTTGAGGATCGAACCGGTTTCGCTTATTCGGCCGGGGTGCCGGTGGTGAGGTCGTTCCCGTCGGCGTCTATCAGCTGAACCCACGTGAAGGGACCCACCGGGAAGTCTTTGGCCGTATAGCCCGGACGGACAGCCGGCGAGGTGTAGTAGGATGCCTGGTTTTCCGTCCATCTGAAGAATTCTATGCCGACGTAATCGGTGCCGGTATTGTAGCCGGAACCGTACATCGATGCCTGGCCTGCCTCCGCCTCGTCGAAAAAGCCGACGAGTTTGGGCGAGGTCTGGGTCGTCGTAAATGACGAGTAGGCTCCGGTCGAGTGGGTTATACGGGAGTAGCGAGTCCGGATCGGGTAGACTCCGTCGTAGCCGTAAATCGCATTGTCGGTTTTCGTGTAGAGAATGCCGGTCGACTTCGGAATCGGGATAGCCGGAGTGGAGGCGCCATTATAGGATGCCTGGTAATATGCCCGCAGGTCGTACCTGTTTCCGTAGATCGTGATGCCCCAGCCCCGGATCATGTAGGACGAGTTGACGGTGCCCGGTTTTACGATAACCTCGAATGTTACGGGAGCTTCGTTTACCTGCGAGGTGGTGCTCGTAACTCTCCATTTGCCCAGCCATCTCTTGTAGAGAGGATCGGTATTGTCCGGCAAGAGCGAGGCGTCGATCGAAACCGGAAGCGACGTGATGGGCGTGGTGGAGACGATGAATCCGTTGGAGACGGCGCATCCGAATACGACGGCTACGTACTCGTCGTAGAAACTCGGATAGTTGAGCGTATAGGTGTCCGCACCTTTGTGGAGCAGGCTGGCTGCGATCGTTTCGGGATCGTCGCCTGCGCCGATGTTGCCGTTGAGCGTGCCGACCAGGCTTTGCAGGAGCTTTTTCTCGCGCTGGGCCTCGAATTCGGACTTCAGCATCAGCCCCATGTAGTAGTACTCCGTATCCGTTGATGGAACTGTATTCACCGTAACGCTGTTGTAGGTCTTCGTGGCATCGGGAACGGTCACTTCGAACGTGATGTCCGACCGGACCGGCTCGGGCGTCATGATCTTGAAATCGGCGCCGCTGGCTTCGGCGAAATAGTAGTCGTCGACAAAGGTGAAGTTCTGCGCGGTCACTCCGTCGATCTCGACCGGCATGTAGAAACTGATGCCGGCCTTGGTGTAGATGAACGGTGCGTACACGGTGGTTTCACTGTCGATCTTGACCGCAAAGCGACGGTTCGTGAGCGTTGCCGAATACGTCTTGTCTTTCACGACGAAGGAATAGGTGTTGAATGACATGTCTTCCGCATTGTTCCGGTAGGTCTCCAGGTCTTCAGACCAGTCGGTGTCCGCGGAAACGGGGGTCAGGATGTAGTAATTCCCCGTGATGATGCCGCGCAGGACGACCATTGCCGCGGATGTCTCCATCACCGTGAATTTGTAGTCGCCCTCCATGCCCTTGTAGGTCGATCCGATGTTGTCGGGATTTTTCGGGTGTACGAAGTAATTGATGAGCGAGTTTTTCGTATCGAAATTGAGCGTGACGCCCAGATCCTCGCCGAACGAATAGAGACTCGTCTCGGTGGTGGACGGGTTGCTTTCGATCTCGGAGGCAACGGTGACGCTGCCTTCGGAGAATTTGAAAAACAGGTTGTATCCGCCGAACTCCTGGGTCGGGGAGGGGAAATAGCGCACGTGCCATCCGTTTTCAGCGCTTTCGAGCACGGTCTTGGCCTCCTGCTTGGCGGCTTCGATGCGTTCGGAGGCGGACTTGTCGAAAAGATCCTCCTCGTCGAACAGGCATGAGGTGAGCAGGGCAGGAATGGCCAGAACCAGAAATAGTATGATTGCTGTTTTTTTCATATTCGGTGTCGCTTATTCGTTTGTACCGGAATTTTCGGGCGAGTCCGTATCTTCGTCATCCAGCGAGTCGAAGTCGAGGTTGGGCGCTTCTTCCGCACGGCGCAGTACGATTTCCCGCAGTTCGTTCAGGTCGATGTTCCAGGTGCTTTTCATGTAGTTGGAGACGATTTCGAATTTGGCTTCGATTTTCGGCCGTCCCGTGTCGCCGGCCGTCGTCAGCATCTCCTCCCACTCTTCTGCGCTCCGGTTGACGTAGAGGGCGATGAGTTCCACGAAATCCTCGCTGTCGGCTTTCGATGCATACGGGGAAATGAATCCTTTTTGCAGTGCCGATTCGGTGGTCTTGTAGATTTCGAAGCATTGGTCCTGTACGTAATCCGGGCCGGAAATCTCCGCGAAATCGGTGGGGTAAGGTTTCGTCTGATTGAGGATATGCCCGAATTCGTGGTGGATCGTCTTGAAATAGGCCGTCTTCGCATTGACGGTCTTGGGGTTCAGGTTGTCGAGGTTGTAGAGCGTGATCTTCGCCCCGGCTTCGGCCGTTCCCAGCACCATCGCTCCGTTGGTCTTGTAGGCATACGAGCCGACCAGGAAGAGGATTTTCGGGAAATAGGCCTTGATGAAATCCGTGCTGCCGGTTATCTCGTCGTAGGCTTCCAGGCACATGTGGCGCACCAGTTTGGCCATGGCGACCGACTGCTTGTAGCTGGCGGGTGTGAGGTAGTAGCCCATGCTCGACTCGATGTCCTCGAACCGGTATTTGAGCTGGATGTTGTAGGTTTCGACGTAGTTGCGCTTGAGCCAGCGGTCGAGGTCGTTCTGTTCGGTGGTCGTCGGCCTGACCACGCTGGTGGAATCCAGATCGTCGTTGTCCGAACAGGCTGTCAGCGCTGCGCAGAGCAGCGTGACGGAAAAGAGCAGATATATCAGATTCTTTTTCATACGCACTTTGGTTTGTTATTTTCTCGGGTTGGGGGTCAGGCCGGCGGCAATAACGTCGGCCGGGAGTTGCAGGGCGCGGCGCGGATCGGCCGTACCGTTCTCGTCGCTGATCTGATCGGTGATTTGCACGACGGTTTCGGCGTCTTCATCGAGCAGGTAGCGGTAGACCGTGATGCCGAAGCGACGGGTGTCGAACCACCGCATGCCTTCGTGGAGGAACTGGTAGCGGCGCATGAAGATGAGCGCCTGAAGCATGCTCTCCTGCGGGCCGCCCTCTTCGAGCGTGTTGTAGGGGGCCGCATGGAGCTTTTTCTTGGGATTGAGCGTCTGCGGGCTGCTGACCGAGGTCTTTCCGACGTAGAGTTCGGAGTAGTCGGGGTAGGTTTCCGTAGCCCATTTGATGATCGAAGCCTCCGTCATGGATTTGAACCCTGCCGAGAAGAGGTTCGCGGCGTAGAGGTTTATATCCTCCAGGGCCTTGTCGAGCGCCGTCGGGTCTTCGTTCATCTTCATAATATAGGCTTCGGCGCGGTTGAGCAACGCCTCCTCGGAGGTGAAGAGAACGGAAATCGCTTTGTTGAATCCGGTTCCGGCGACCGGGTCGGTGTATTGGAACACGCGCCATGTCCGGGGAAGAACGTATTTGCCCGATGAGGCAAGCACTGCATGCGGCGCTTTGAAAGTCACGCTGCTGCCCCACGGACCGCCTTTTTTCGGCTGAACGGTTTCATAGATTCCTTGCAGTTTGCCGTGCGAATAGCGGCCGGCGGTGGAGTACCAGTCGAAAAGCAGTCCGCTGTTCGATGTCGCGGCCTGGAGGAGGAAGTTGGCCGTGCTGGCCGAATTGACATATTCCTGATGCCTGCTGGTGCCCTTCGGCAGAGCGGCGATCGCACTGTAATCGCGCAGCAGCGACGACGGGTTGGAGGTCAGGGCCATCGTCGCGTATTTGATGGCATTGCCCCAGTCCTGCATGAACAGGTAGTAGCGCGAGGCGAAGCAGCAGGCGGCCTTGTAGTTGAAGTGGTATTTCGGAACCGAATAGGCCGTGTCGTCGATCAGGGGGATGCCCGCTTCGATGTCTTTGCCGATCATCTCGTAGACCTTCTGGAGCGTTCCGCGTTCGTACCTGGGGTTGAGGTCGGTTTCGGCGTGGTCCATATAGGGTATGCCCAGGCAGTTCCCGGCTGTTGCCGGGTTGTAGGGCATGCAGAACATGTTTGCCAGTACGAAATGGGAATAAGCCCGGCAAATCAGCGCTTCGCCTTTGCTGGCCTTGAGCCTCGTGGTGGTAGGTCCTCCCAGCTCCTCGATGGCCGAAAGCGCCTGGTTGGCGTTGGCGATGTTGTTGTAGTTCGAACTCCAGATGTTCCGCGGGGCGTCGTTGTTGCTGGTAACCTCTTCGGCCCATTCGTAGACATCCTGATAGAACTGGTTGTAATTCTTTGTGATGCCGTAGTCGCAGACGTTGTCCGAGGAGAGTTCCGCAACGAGCTGGTAGCTGCCTGCTCCGCTGATGTAGGCCGAGACGAGTATGTTGGCGATCTTCTCTTCGGAATCCAGCGTCGTGCGCAGATCGGGATTCTGATCCAGAAAATCGCTGCACGACATGAATGCCGGAATGACGATCGCTATGCCCAGTAAATATATGATGCTTTTTTTCATAGGAATCTTTTTAAGATAAATCAGATTTTACAGTCCGATTCGGATTGTGAGCGTGAACTGCCGCGGCACGGGGGCTGCGACGCCGCCGGTGTTGTAGAACTCGGGGTCCTGGCCGTTGAGCTTCTTGTCGGCGTAGATCAGGAAGAGGTTCGTGGCTTGCAGTTTGAGTGAAAGCGAAGAGAACCGCAGTTTCGAAATGAGTCTCTTCGGGAAGTCGTACGAAAGCGAAATCTCCTTCATGCGGATGAAGTCGCCCTTGGCGATGCGTGCCGTCGAGTAGTTGTAGGCGCTGTACCCGTACGAAATCGAGGAGTTTAGCTGGCGCTGGCGCTTCGAGGCGATGGCCGGGATGTTCGTGACGGCTTCGTCGCCGGAGACCATCCAGCGGTTCTTGAATTCCCGCGGCATGGCGTCGAGGTCCGAGTAAATGCTGCTGAAGACCGGGTTGAGCCGCACGACGTTGCCGAACGAGTAGGTCATAAAGACGTTCAGACGCCATCCCTTGTACTGGAACGTATTGCCGAAACTGCCCAGGTCGGTCGGATCGACCGGTCCGGAGTAGACCAGATTCGTTTTCAGGTTGTTCTCGTTGCGGTCCTGGAAATTGAAGGAGCTGGAGCTGAGTTTGCCTTCCGTGTTGACCACGACCGGCAGTCCGACTTCGTTCAATCCTGCGAACTGGAACGAGAAGAGCGAGCGGGCGGGATACCCCTCCATCGTGAATCCGGTTCCCGAAACCAGCGTCATTGCGCGCGTGGAGGTTTCGAGTTTGGTCACTTCGTTGTGGATGTGCGAGTAGATGAAGTTGGTGGTCCAGCTGAAGTTCTTGGTCTGGACGTTCTTGGTCGAAAGGCTGATTTCGACGCCGTTCGATTTCATCTCCGCGACGTTGCCGTATTTGGAGATCTCGCCGCCGATACCCTGGGTCGTGACCGTGCCGATCAGGTCGAAGTTGTTGCGTTTGTACCAGTCGAAGGCCAGGTTGATCCGGTTGTTGACGAACCCGACGTCGAGTCCGAGGTTCAGCTCGTGCTTCTTCTCGTAGGTGAGCTGTGCATTTTCGAGGCTCGAAACCTTGAGACCGGTTTCGGTATCGCCGCTGGTCGGACGCCACGGGGTCGAGGCTTTGATGACGGCCAGCGAGTTGGTGACGTAAGACGGGCCGCGGTCGGCGGTCAGCGAGTAGGAGGCTTTGAGCGACAGGTGCGACAGGGCGGGCTGTACGTGGCTGAAGAACTTCTCCTCGTGGACGTTCCATGCCCCGGAGATATTCCACGTCGGCAGCCAGCGGGCTTTGCGGCTCTTGCCCATCTTGTTGGTCCCTTCGTAGCGGTAGGTTCCGTTGATGGTGTAGCGTCCCTTGTAAGAATAGGTTCCGTTGAAGAAGAAGGCCACTTCGCGATAGAACGAGTCGCCGATCGTGTAGTACTTGCTGCCGCTCTCCATGCCCTGCTTGAAGGCCAGGTAATCGTAGTAAGGCTCCATACCCATATCGTACTGGAGTCCCCAGCCGCGGAACCAGGTGTTGTGCCGGTCGATCTTGTTCACCGACATACCGCCGTAGAGGCTGATGATATGCGTGTTGTTGAACGTTTTGTTGTAGGTCGCCGACGCGCGGAAGTCGTACGAAAGCATTTTGTTGTCCGTGCGTTCGTAGATACCGCCCTTGGGCAGCACGGTCACCGGAACGGCGTAGGGGTTGTCCGGATCGGTGTAAAGGAACGGGTTGTTGTCCCGGACGGTGGTCGGTTCGACGGTCCGGTAAGCAACGGACTGGTTTGAGGACTCGGTGATGTTATGCTCCTGGATCGAGGCCTGGTATTTTACCGCGCCCAGGGCGCTCAAGTCGAGGCCCTCGACGGGCGACCACTTCAGTTCGGCCTGGAATTTGGTCTCGACGACCGAAAGGTCGATGTAGTTGTTGTCCAGTTCGTGCAGAATGTTGAAGCTCGCGTAGTTTCGCGTGTAGAATTCGTCGGGGTCGAGCGTGCGCGACGTATTGAGCGCATAGGAATAGGGGTTGATGTCGAATTCGCGCTTCACTTCGCCCGTCACGTAGTTGGTTGCCGACGACAGGGTTCCCGGCGCCTTCTGCTTCCGGTAGGAGCCGTTGGAAATCAGGTTCAGCGACAGGTTTTTGAAGATGTTGTAGGTGGCGTTGATGTTGGCCGTGTAGCGTTCCACCTTGCTGGTCTTCGTCCAGCCCGGGTCGCTCATGGCGCTCAGCGACGCATAGTAGGACGATTTGTCGGTTCCGGACGTGAGGCTCACCGAGTGGGTGTGCATGACGTTGTTGTTGAACAGCTCGCTGAACCAGTTCGTGTTGCGGAACTCCGCCGCGCGCAGGTAATTCCCGATGCTTGCGTCGTCGTTTTGCAATTGTCCGGCCGCAATCATCTGGTACATCTTTCCGAATACGCCGCTTTCCGAATCGGTGATGGTTTCGGCGAGGTTGAGCCAGCCTTTTTTCTGCATGTCCATGTACACCGACATCTGGTCCTGCGAGTTCATAATGTTGAAATCCCGGTAGGACGGAATCATGCGGTAGGTGAATTCGCCGGTGTAGTTGATGGTGCTCACGCCGGCGCGGCCGCGTTTGGTGGTGATGACGATGACGCCCGCCATGGCGCGCGCTCCGTAGATGGAGGTGGCGGAGCCGTCTTTCAGAATGTTGAAGCTCTCGATGTCTTCGGCATTGAGTCCGGCGATGGCCGATGCGATGAGCGTCGTGGCGTCGCCCGAGGAGAGGTCGTCGGCGTCGATGTCGACGATGTCCTCCATGATGACGCCGTCCACGACCCACAGCGGCTTCGAACTGCCGTAAATTGATGTGGCGCCGCGCACGCGGATTTTCGGGGCGGTTCCGAACGTACCGGATACGTTCTGGACGGATACGCCGGCCGACCGGCCTTCCAGGCCGCGGCTGATGTCGGCCATACCGGCCAGTTTCACGTCGTCGGCAACCAGCTGGTCTGCGGCTCCCGTGAACAGCCGCTTGTCCATCTTGGTCATACCCGTCACCACGACGGCCTCTACGGCCTGGGCGTCGGGTTCGAGTTTTACCCGGATGTTGGGTGCAATGTCAACATCCTGGGTTTTGTAGCCTACATAAGAGATTTGGAGTTTCCCCCCCCCCCTCCTTTCGGGACTCCTTGAAGTGCGAATTCTCCCTTGACATCGGTCGAAGTGCCGATTGTCGGGCGGTTCTTGACGACAACGGTCGCACCGATGACCGGTGCGTTGTTCTCATCGACGACACGGCCTTTGACCGTCTGGGTCTGGGCCGAAGCTGCCGTCATACAGAAAACCGCCGATAGCGATAAGAGCAATTTTTTTATCATAGGCGAAAATTTAAATGGGTTTGGTACGAGGTTCGGGCCGGCTGCCTTTCCGATGGGCCGTCGGCTATCGGAAAAGGAACGGTGCGTTTGAATAAGCGTGCAGCGGGTGTGGGTAGGGATGCTGCGGGAGGATGCGAACGTAAGAGAGAGGGCGATACGGCGGATCAGCCGAAGAGCGGGTCGTTCGGATGCCGTTGCTTCCGGTATTTCGACCGGCGGAACTGGAATACGGAAAACGATGCGGAGACTGCCCGGAATGATTTTCCGGCGATCGTCCGATTTTGATGCGAATACCTCTGATGCCGAAACAAGTGCGTTTTCTTCATAGCATGCGGGTTTTATATATAGGTGTCGCAAATAAGCCTTTCGGGAAGCGGAAACTTTCGTCAGGGCTTCTACAAAAATATCGGAAAACGGCATTGTGCGAGTATATTTTCTTGTAAAAGAAGTATGATTTCATATCATAGCGCCCAAGATCGCTCTTTGCCGCTCGCCGGAAAAGCCATCCGGCGTATCCGGGAAAAAGCCCTTGTACCAAGGGGAATCGGCGTTGTCGCTAAATGGGATATTTTGTTTTGAAATCCGGTTTTTTTGTATATATTTACATAGATATTCCGGTCTGTTTTTATCTAATTCGCCCTGCTATGTATTTCAGATGCGTATTCCTTCTCCTCGCGGTCGCGGTCGTCCGGAGTGCATTCCCGCAGAATATCCGCCGCATTACCCACCGCGACGGGCTGTCGAACAGTTCGATTCTGTCGCTGGCGCAGGATGCGGACGGGTATATCTGGGCGGGCAGTTGCGACGGACTGAATCTGTGGGACGGCAATTCCGCCCGGCATTTCCGGCTCTCGGGCAACCTGATTCAGGAGATCGTAGCCACGGACGACGGTTACCTCTGGGTGCGGACCAACTACGGTGTCGACCGCTTCGACACGCGCGACCGGCGGATCGAAATGCTTGCCGGATTCCAGCGGGTCTATAAATTCGCGGCCCGCAGCCGGGACGAGGCGTTTTTCCTGCATGGCAACAAGTTGTACGGATATGTGGCGTCGCAGGGTGCGTTCGAGCCGGTCGATGTCCGCGGGGCGGAGCTGAACGGGGTGCTGCGCATGTGCCTCGACGGCGACGGCGTATTGTGGCTGGTGCGTTCGGAGGATATTCGTTGTGCGCAGGTGGCCTATGACGCCGGCGGCAGGGCTTCGGTGGGGGAGTGGGAGCGGATGCCGCTGCCGGACGGGGTGGTGTTCACCCGTTACGACGGCGACCGGACGATCTTTTTCACCGACCGGAACGGCATGTTGTTCCGCTTCGACACCGGGCAGCGGCGGGCTTTCCCGATTTTCGACCTGCGGGAGGAGCTTGGACGGCGCGGCGCCCTTTCGTCGGTGATCAGCGACAAGGACGATTACGTGCTGGCCTTCGGGATGAGCGGCGTGCTGCGGCTCCGTTCGACCGATCCGATCGAGGGGCGTTACGAGTTGCAGGAGATCGACGTCAACTGCGGCGTTTTTGCGCTGCTGAAGGACTGTAACCAGGATATTGTCTGGATCGGAACCGACGGCAGCGGGTTGCTGCGGCAGGCGGTCGGGGAGGTCGCGATCCGTTCGGTCACCTACGAAACGCTGCCCTACCTGCTGACCAAACCGATCAAGGCGCTCCATGTCGACCCGGATGGCGACCTCTGGATCGGGACCAAGAACGACGGCATCCTGCGCATCCGCGATTTCTACTCCCGGCGGACCTTTACGCGGGAGAATACCGACAGCTATACGGCCGCCGATTCGCCGCTGGGGAAAAATTCGGTCTATACGTTTGCCGGAAGCCGCCGCAATGTGCTGTGGATCGGCGGCGACGGCGGCGTGTGCTACTACTCGTACCGGCACAGGCGGATTTTCGAACTGCCGCGGAGCGGGGCGCTGCGGCGCATTCACGGGCTTTACGAGGACCGGGACGGGGTGCTGTGGGCTGCGAGCGTGGGCTACGGGGTCTGGCGCATCGAACTGTCCGGGAGCGCCGACGCGCCCGTCGCCGCGAATGTCGAACCGGTGGAGCTGGGACTCAAGGCGCGGAGCCGGAACTTCTTTTTCTCCGTTTGCGAGGAGTCCGATTCCACCCTCTGGTTCTGCAATCACGGTATCGGCGTCGTACACTATGACAGGCGCACCCGGGAGGGCCGGACCGTCGGGTTCGACACCCGCCGGGGGCTGGCCGTGAACGACGTGACGGCGGGCGTGTGCTGTTCGGACGGCTCGTCGTGGTTCGGGACCGGCTGCGGCCTGGTGCGTTACGATCCGGCGGGCGGCGGCGCGGAACCCGATTACAGCAACGACCAGCTGCGCTGCGGGGTGATCCACGGCCTGCTGGTCGATTCGCTCGACAACATCTGGGTCGGGACCAATGCCGGCATCGTGCGCTACGACCCGGCGACGAACCGTTCGGTGGTTTACGGCGCTTCGTACGGACTTGACGTGGTCGAGTTCAGCGACGGAGCCTATTTTTACGACCGGGAGCGGGGAAAACTGCTTTTCGGCGGGATCAACGGCTTCGTGGTCATCTCCGACAGCGGGGATTTCGAAGCGGCCTCCTACATGCCGCCCATCCGGTTCCGCGAGGTGAGGGCCAACGGCGAGTCGTACGATGTCGGGGCGCTGATGCGCCGGGGGCGGATGGTGCTGCGGCATCATCAGAATGCTTTCAGTCTTTCGATCGCGGCGCTGGATTACGTCAACGGCAGCAATTATTCCTATTTTTACAATATCGAGGGACTGGACGGCGACTGGCACGACAATTACCACAGCAACACGCTGGCCTTCGCTGCGTTTCCCACGGGCCGCTATACGCTCGGGGTGCGCTACCGGAACAATACGACCGGGGAGTGGAGTCCCGTCAGCCGCCTGCCGATCCGCGTGCTGGCTCCGCCCTACGCCTCGACCTGGGCCTGGATCGGGTATCTCGCCGCAACGCTGGGCGTCGTTATCGGCGTGTCGGGATACCTGATCCGCCGCCGCCGGCTCCGGGCGCGGCTCCGGCAGTCGCTCTACGAACAGCGGCAGCGGGAACTGGTCTATGAGTCGTGCATCTGGTCGTTCTCCAACCTGACCAACGAACTCTCGATCCCCGTGACGCTGATAAACGGTCCCTGCCAGCAGATCATGGGCTGCAAGTCGGCCGACGCATTCGTCCGCCGGCAGGCGGAACTGATCCGGCACAACGCGCAGAAGATCAACGATCTGATCTATATGCTCAACGAATTCCAGTCGACCGATCCCGTCGACGGTTCGGACGATATCGAGATGTTGGACGTTTCGCGCACGGCCGGCGGCATCGCGCAGACATTCGCCGATTATGCCGGGGAGAACCGTATCGCCTACCGGACGGCCGTAGGCAGCGGCGTGCTGTTCCCTTCGGTGCGCAATATCCTGATGATGATCTTCAATATTCTGCTGTCCAATGCGTTCCGCCGAACGGAGCCGGACGGCGAGGTGAGCGTTTCGGTCGGGACCTGCTCCGTGCTGCGTCCGGACGGGGCAGCTTCCGGCGCCGGGGAGGAGACTTCCGGCGCGGCGGAACGGCTTCGGATCGAGGTCTCGAACCGGGGCGTGGAACTCGACGCCGGGCAGATCGAACTGATTTTCGATCGTTACAAACTGTTCAACCACCTGGGGGCGCTGAGCCGCCAGGGCGTGTCGCTGAAGGAAGACCTGGAGCTGGCGATCTGCTACAACCTCGTGACCAAGCTCCAGGGCGAATTCCGGGTGGAGAGCCGCGACGGGCTGACGACCTTTACGCTGTCGCTGCCGCGGCTCGAGATCACCCGTGCGGCCCGGTCCGCCGCACAGCCCGACATCGCTCCCGGACAGCGGTTCAGCCAGCCCGTGCCGGTTCCCGAAGCCTCCGTGATGACGTTCGGCGACATGCTCCCGACGATGCTCGTCATCAACGAGGACCGGGATATGGCCGATTTCATCGCCGGTCTGTTCAGCGGCGGCTACAACGTGCGGATCGTCTCCGACCTGAAATGCCCGCAGGAGAAACTGGCCGAAGCGCAGCCGCAGATCATCATCTGCGGGACGGTGTCGCTCAATGCGGCGATGATCGGGCTGATCCGCAGCATCCGGGAAACCAAGCAGCTGATGCAGGTCCCGATTATCCTGTTGACGGCGGTTTCCCGTACGGACGTGAAGGTCGAGGGGCTGGAACTGGGCGTGGACATCTGCCTGAAGATCCCCTTCGACATTACCCATTTGCAGAGTGTCGTCGACCAGCTGCTGCGCCGTTACGAATCGCTGAAAAGCTACGGACGCTCGGTTTACAGCGCCTTCGACCTCACGCAGGGGCGGTTGCTGCACAAGGACGACAAGGCGTTTCTTGAGCGGATGCTCGACATCATCAACCGGAACATTCTCGATCCGGGGTTCTCAACGCAGTTCATCGCCCGGGAACTCGGCATGAGTCTCTGCAATTTCTACCGGCGGCTGGGGACGATCACCGGCCAGACCCCGGCGGGAATCATCCGGGAGTACCGGCTGAACCTGGCCGAGCAGTTGCTGGTGACCACGCGGCTCTCGATCGACGAGATTATCTACAAGTCGGGGTTCGCCAACCGCAGTACCTTTTTCCGGGGATTCATCGCCCGGTTCGGGGCGACGCCGAAGGTCTATCGCGAGCGGAAGATCGAGGAGGCGCTGCGGGAAAAGGACGCCCGGGCGGAGGAATCGGACCGGGCGTAAGCGAAGCCCTCGGCGGCGCGGGTGCCGGGAGGGTGCGGTGCGGATGTGGGTGCCGGATGGATGCGGTGCGGGTGTGGGTGCCGGGTGCGGGCGAAAGCGGGCGGCAGCCTTTGCCGGGACCGTTTCTGCGGATGTTTTCGGGCGGTTGCTGCGGCGGCGGTGCGGGCGGAACGGTTCGTACGCAGTCGTTTTCCGGTGTCCGGATCGTGTGCCTGCGTTCCGGATTTTGCCGATTTCCAGGCCGGAAGGAGGATTTTTCCCGGAAAATCGTTATTTTTGCCTCCGGAGCTTCCGTGTACGGTTCGTCCGAGCGGAAACGATGATCACTTTATAACTTTATCGAGATGAAAATTGCTATTGTGGGCGTCAGCGGCGCTGTGGGCCAGGAGTTTTTGCGGATTTTGGAGGAGCGCCGGCTCTCGATCGACGAACTGGTGCTGTTCGGTTCGCAGCGCAGCGCGGGCCGTACCTATAAATTCCGCGGGGAGGAGCTTACCGTCAAACTGCTGCAACACAACGACGATTTCAAGGAAATCAACTTCGCTCTGACGTCGGCCGGAGCGGGTACGTCGAAGGAGTTCGCCGAGACGATCACCCGGCACGGGACCGTTATGATTGATAATTCGAGCGCTTTCCGCATGGATGCCGACGTGCCCCTCGTCGTGCCGGAGGTCAACCCCGGGGATGCGAAGAACGCGCCCCGCCGCATCATCGCCAATCCCAACTGTACGACGATCCAGATGGTCGTGGCGCTGAAGGCGATCGAGGACGTGTCGCATATCCGCCGCGTGCACGTGTCGACGTACCAGTCGGCCAGCGGCGCCGGGGCGGCCGCCATGGCGGAACTGGAGACGCAGTATGCCGAACTGGGCGCGGGCAAGGAACCGACGGTGGCGAAATTCGCCTTCCAGCTGGCCTACAACGTGATTCCGCATATCGACGTCTTTACCGACAACGACTATACGAAGGAGGAGATGAAGATGTTCCACGAGACGCGCAAGATCATGCATTCGGACATCGCCGTGTCGGCGACCTGCGTGCGCGTCCCGGTGATGCGCGCCCATTCGGAGAGCGTGTGGCTCGAAACCGAGCGTCCCGTCTCCGTGTCCGAAGCCCGCGAAGCCTTCTCGAAGGCCGAAGGCGTGGTGCTGATGGACGATCCCGCCGGCAAGGTCTACCCGATGCCGCTCTTCATAGCCGGCAAGGACCCCGTGTACGTGGGGCGTATCCGCAAGGACCTGACGTGCGACAACGGCCTGGCGTTCTGGTGCGTGAGCGACCAGATCAAGAAGGGTGCGGCGCTCAATGCCGTGCAGATCCTCGAAACGCTGATTTAGCTTTCGGCCGGCGGCTGTCCGGGAGTTGCTTCGGGCGGAAAGCCGACTGAAGAACTGACGGCCTGCGCTGCCGATGACCGCATTGATTGCGGTTTGCGCGTAGAGCGGCGGTTTTGTCGCAAGAACAGGCCCGGGACGAAATCCCGGGCCTGCTCTGTATCGGGAAATCCGGATAAAGCAGGTCGCTTACCCGATTAAGCGGGGGTGGGCATGTGCGCGAAACAGAGGATAATTGCGACCTTTCGGAACAAATCCCATACTGTTATGATCACTTCCGTAAAGGTAAAATTCCGCGCATCGCGCGTATCCGGCAAGGCCGGAACCATCTACTATCAGTTGACCCATCTCCGCCGGACCCGCTGCATTACGACCGGCATCCGTTTGATGCCCGGCGAGTGGGACGCTTCGGTGCAGCGGGCCGTCTCTCCGGAGCCGGGCCGCGTTCCGGTCTGGCAGTGCCGCATAGAGTGCGACGTGGACCGGTTGCACCGGATCATCCGCGACCTGGGCCGCGAGGGGCGGCCCTATACGGTCGACGAGGTTGCCGACCGCTTCTGCGCACAGTCCTGCGGCGTGGGCGTGACGGCGTTCATGCGCGAGCAGATCGCGCAGCTGACAGCCGACAACCGGCTGGGCACGGCCCGCAACTACACGCGCACGCTCCGCAGTTTTTCGGGCTTTCTCGGCGGCGGCGAACTGCCTTTCGCCGCGTTCACCGAGCGGCTGGTCGAGGAGTACAACGCTTATCTGCTGCGCCGCGGGGTCGTCCGGAACACCGTGTCGTTCTACATGCGCGTCCTGCGCTCGGTTTACAACAAGGCGGTCCGCAGGCGGCTGGCCGAGCCGGCGTCGCCGTTCGGCGGTGTCTATACGGGCGTCGACCGCACGCGCAAACGGGCCATCGACGAGCGGCTCATCGCCCGTCTGAAGAGCCTCGACCTGCCGGTTTCGGGCGCGTTGCCGCTGGCCCGCGACCTGTTCGTTTTCAGCTACTGCATGCGTGGCATGGCGTTCGTCGACATGGCTTTTCTCCGGAAAAAGGACATGAGGGACGGGGCGATCCACTACGTGCGCCGCAAGACGGGGCAGCGGATGACCGTGCATCTGGAGCCGTGCATGCGCGAGATCATCGGCCGGTACGCTCCGCGCACGCGCGATACGCCCTATCTTTTCCCGGTGCTGACGGCCGAGGACCCGGCCCGGGCCTATGCGCAGTATCAGGTCGCGCTGAACTACTACAACCGTCTGCTGAAAAAGCTCGCGTCGCTGCTGGGGTTGGACTCCGGACTTTCGTCCTACACCTCGCGCCACAGCTGGGCGACGGCGGCCCGCAACCACAATGTGCCGCTGCCGGTGATCAGCGCCGGAATGGGGCACACCTCCGAGCGCACGACGCAGATTTACCTCTCGGCGCTGGAAACCTCGGTCATCGACTCCGCCAACCGGAAAATCCTCGCTTCGCTGAACCGCTGCGTCTCCTGCTGACGTGTCCGGAGATGCGGGTCTGAAAAAATCCGGCCGCGGAGGTCTGTCCCCGCGGCCGGATCGGTCGGTTGGAACATGCGTTTACTTCACCTCCCAGTCGTCGGTGCGGAACGAGGAGGCGGGGATGCCGGAGGTGTTGAAAAGGGTGGCTTCGGGAACGTTGCGGAAGGCGTAGCGCACGGCGACCGGTTTCGGAACGGCGTCGCACGCGACGATCAGGCGGCTTTTGCCCTTCTCGATCCGGGCTGTGGCCGGGTGGAAGACGCGGTCGGCGCCCGCCATTTCGAAGCCCGTGAGCGTGCGGCCGTAGGGCGCCAGGCCGTCAGGACCTGTCGCGAAGGTCAGGTAGGCCTTGCCGTCGGCGACCTCCATTTTTTCGCAGACGGGCGTATCGGCGTCGATGCCTTTCATGCCGTAGGTTTTCGACAGCGCCAGCCAGGCCAGACGTGTTCCGACCTCTTCTTTTTTGGCCGGATGGATGCAGCCCTCGTCGCCGATGTCGAGTGTTACGGCCATGCCGCTCGATGGAATATCCTTCAGATTATGCAGCTGGGCTTCGCGCAGCAAGGCCCCGCTGATGGCGTCGGGTCCGTCATAGCGGTAGGGTGCGATCTGCACGTAGTAGAACGGCAGCTCGCCCTGCGCCCAGCGCTCGCGGAGCATCTTCACGAAGGCCGGCATCAGCGCCCGGTACTGGGTGGGATTCGGCCTGTTCGACTCGCCCTGATACCAGAGGAATCCCTTCACGGTGTAGGGTACGAGCGGTGCGATCATGCCGTTGTAAAGTCCGCAGGGTTTGTACTGGGGGCGGTCGATTTGGTCCGGGTTGTCAAGGAACGAGAGGTCGAACTCCTTGAATCCGGACATCGTTTCGCGGTCCATCCACGCCTCGACCGGGGTGCCGCCCCAGCAGGTGACGATGACGCCCACGGGGACGTCCAGCACGCTCTGCAAGTAGCGGGCGAAGTAGTAGGCCGTGGCGCTGGTTCCGGCGACCGCTTCGGGGGTGTGCTTCAGCCATTGTGCCGCGCACTCCTCCTGCGGCGTGCGTGCCGTGCTGCGTTTGACGGTGCAGAGGCGGATCGGCGTCGCGGCCCTGGCCCGGATGATCGCCTCCGCCGAACCTTCGACGGGCTGGTTGGGGAATCCGTGTACCGGCATCTCCATGTTCGATTGTCCGGAGCAGAGCCACACCTCGCCGATCAGCACGTCGCGGAGCGTCAGCCGCTCGCCGTCGCTCAATTCGATCGTGTAGGGACCTCCGGCCTCCGGGGTGGGCACGGCGGCCCGCCAGCGGCCGTCTTTGCCGACGTTGGCCGTAATGCCTTGCGTGCTCCACGAGGGGCGGATCGTGACCTTCTTGCCGGGCGCGGCCTTGCCCCAGAACTGCGCTTCGGACTGCTGCTGGAGTACCATGTTGTCGCCGAAAATGCCGGGCAGGACGACTTTCGCCTGCATCGTGAGGGCTGTGCCGAGCGCGGCCAGTGTGAGAAGGATTCGTTTCATCGTTAACGGATTTTATCGAGTTCGACGGTGAAGTGGCGCAGGATCGGCGCCTCGAAGGTGATGCGGTATCCCGTGGTGATCTCCGCGCGGCGCTCGAAGATGTTGCGGCATGCGGCGGCGATCACCCGGATGTGGTTGTCGGTGTAGACGCGGCGCGGGATGGCCAGGCGCAGCAGTTCGAGCGCGGGGTAGCGGTTCTCGTGCGTCTCGGGGTCGCGGTCGGCGAGGATCGAGCCGATCTCCACGCCGCGGATGCCCGCTTCGAGGTAGAGTTCCACGGCCAGCGTCTGGGCGATGAACTGCTCCTTCGGGAGGTTCGGAAGCACCTTCTTCGCATCCACGAAGATCGCGTGCCCGCCTGCCGGACGCTGGTAGGGGACGCCGTACTGGTCCAGCAGGTCGCCCAGCAGCCGCACCTGCCGGATGCGGGCGTCGAGCTGTCCGAATTCCGTGTTCTCGTCCAGTCCCACGGCCAGCGCGTCCATGTCGCGGCCCGACATGCCGCCGTAGGTGACGTAGCCTTCGAACATGATGCTGAACGACATCGCCTTTTTGTAGAGTTCCTCGGAGCGCATCGCCACGAAGCCGCCCATGTTCACCACGCCGTCCTTCTTGGCCGAGATGGTCATAATGTCGGCCCAGTCGTACATTTCGCGGACGATCTCCTTGATCGTCTTCGAGGCGTAGCCCTCCTCGCGGGTTTTGATGAAGTAGGCGTTCTCGGCGAAGCGCGCCGAGTCCATCAGCAGGGGCACGCCGTAGCGGCGGCACAGTTCGGCCGTTTCGCGGATGTTGCGCATCGACACGGGTTGGCCTCCGGCCGTGTTGTTGGTGACGGTGAGCACCACGCACGGAATCTTTTCGCGCGGGTTTTCGGCGAGGACCTTTTTGAGTTTCGCAAGGTCCATCTCGCCTTTGAACGGCAGTTCGAGCTGCGTGTCGGCCGCGGCGTCGATCGTGCAGTCCACGGCGTGGCAGCGGCGGAATTCGATGTGCCCCTTCGTGGTGTCGAAGTGCGAGTTGCCCGGCACGATGTCGCCCTCCTTGAGCAGCGCCGAGAAGATCACGTTCTCCGCGGCGCGCCCCTGGTGCGTGGGCAGGAACCACGGCATGCCGAACAGCTCCGCGACCGTCGTTTTGAGCCGGAAATAGGACGAGGCCCCGGCGTAGCTTTCGTCGCCGGTCATCATCGCCGCCCACTGGCGGTCGGACATCGACCCCGTGCCCGAATCGGTCAGCAGGTCGATCGTCACCTGGTCCGAGCGCAGTTTGAAAAGGTTGTAGCGGGCTTCGCGAATCCACGCTTCGCGCTCTTCGCGCGTGGAAGTGCGAATGGCCTCGGTCATCTTGATCTTGTAGGGTTCGGCATAAGGAAGTGTCATCATATAGTTGGTTTTAGGTTGCAATTCGTCGGTATTCCGATCAAAATTACGAAAAATTTTCCGAAACCGGAACTCGGGTACGTTATTTGTTCGGGGTCCTGCTGAATTTAACCTTCCGAATGCGATGCAAAAATACCGCTGCACCTACTGCGAATACATCTATGATCCCGTGTCGGGCGATCCGGAACACAACGTGGGCCGGTATACGCCGTTCGACGCGCTGCCCGACGACTGGGTATGTCCCGTCTGCGGCCGGGGAAAATGGTGTAAGGGGCAGAACGAAAACTCCAAAAGGGAGAAAAGAGATGAAACGATTGTAAAGTAGATAGTTAGGAGAGAACGGTCAAATTTCGGCTGCGTAATTTACCGTAATTTCAGAGCAGGAATTTCAAGGCGAAACGCCCCAATTCAATGCGTAACCGCAATATTCAGTGGTAATTCACCACAAAGACGAGCCCGCACAGCCATTTAAACGTGGTTTGTGCGGGCTTTAATAGTATAATGACCGACCTGTCCCCTATTTGAGCGAGTTCAGGCGCAGCGAGGCTTTGATAAAAGCAAGCGCCCGGATGCGGTTGATGTGTATCTCCATCGGTTTGTGGTGCTCGTTGTAGCTGACCAGCACGATGTGATCAGGTATATCGGATTTTTGCAGGTATTTCACCGAAACGTACTCGTCTCCGTCAATGTCGAACGAAATCAGATACATTTCACCCCATATAATGCTGTGCATGATGTCATGTACCTGCTTGTAAAACACGATGTCTCCGCTTTTCAGCAACGGGTACATCGAATCCCCTACGATACGCAGTCCTCCGTCGCATTTGGGGATCAGTGTCGTCTCCATGACCTCGACGATCGACTGGCTGTATTGGTCTGCAAACAGCGGAACAAGGCCAGCGACGGCCTCCATGTCATATATAGGTATCTGCTGACGATCAATCAGGCGATCGGTTCGCAGTTTGAAAACCTTATCTACGGCAACATCGGCGACATTCTTCTCGAAACTCGCTTCGCCTGTCGGGTATTCAGTAAAAGGTGACGTTTTTTGGAGTTTTGGTTTGTCACCCTTTCCGTCCCCTAAAATGTCACCTTTTGAAAGGGTGACGTTTTTTGGAGTTTTCGTAGTAAAAATTTCTCCATTCCCAGTGACGAGCCAATTTATCGAAACTTCAGGATATGCGGCGATAAATTTCGCCATAATATCTTCAGTAATTCCGGTTTTAGCCTCCAGCGTGCCACGAGATACGCCTATCTGTGCATAAAAAACCCGTTTGCTAATACCTAAACTATCAGCAAATTGCAAAATTCTCTGCTTTATTGGCGAAATCTTTTGCTCCTTTTCTTGCATTATGGCGAAATCTTTTGTAGTTTTGCCTTAACTTAACAACACAAAAGTAAACAAAAAAATGAATCCAAGTATGGAAAATCAAGAAAAACGGCTGGAGGCCATTCGAAACGGTCTCCGGCGTGGGGACAGAACCCGTATTGCCCAGCTTGCGAAGGTTCGATATGAGTGGGTTTGGTGGGTGCTGACAGGCCGTGGCGTAAGTGAGCGCGTTCTGACGATCGCCGAGCGGGTGATAGCCGAACGGAACCAGCAAACAACCTATTAATAAATTCGATCATGTTACCGGAATTAGAACCCTACATTGCCCGGTATTACGACAGGTGGCTGAACTATTCGCAGTACATCTGTACCCGTTGGAATATCAGGCGTGAAGCATATGATATTATGGCTGATGTTCTCGTCGAGTTTTGCTGCAAACCGGATGAATTTTTATTCGATCTGCTAACCTGTGAGCAACAAGGAGGACACAAACTACTTAATTGTGTCGTAAAGGCGATCAGATTCCGGGCCGTTGACTTTATTCGGCAAAAGCGAGTGGTTTCTTGTGATATAGGAAAGCACGTATATCATTTATCAGCCCCGGATGACGATGATCTTCAGACTGAAATTTCCAACGAAATGCGCGAAGCCGAAGCGATGTTTCGGGATGATAGTCTCGTGATCCCAGTTGCCACGTCAACAAAAACAACCATTTCGACAGGTGTGTGGTTAGACAGTTATATTTATAAACGTTCCTGCCTGGAAAAAGCGAGACTGCGGGTTGTGTATCGGGCACAGATTTGCGCTCACGGAAAGAGGATCAAACAAGTTGTACGTTCTACACGCAGCGAAACCATGGCTGCTATGCTCCAATATCAGATGCAACATACCATCTAAAACAATAGCTTATGTTCACCAAAGAGATCACCCCGATTATTTCGTCTGCGCAAGGCGAGCCCGGCGTTGTCGGAACGCTGGTAAAGTACAAACTTTTCGGCATCCTCCTGTATCGAAAGAGGATGTACTATCCGAATTATTATGGTGTGCAAACAGAATGGGAGTTCACTCACCGCATTTAACCTATGTACGACGCCGAATTTACAGTGACCTACCGGGTCGAACAGCGATATTATCGCCGTAGAGAGTTTCAACGGGTACGCCGTTCGCTGTATGCAGGGGAAGAACTTTTGTTTGTGGAGGATGCTCCCGTCGAATCCAAAAAGGGTACGTTGGCCGAAATCATCAAGCAACTGGATTCGTTGGGCAGCTCAACCTCGGATTGCACCGATTGCCGATATAAGATTGGAGATTATCGAGGTGACCCCGGTTATTTGCTCTACATACTTTTTAAGACCCGGCTTCGCCTTCAGTTTATCAATTTCAAGTATCGCCTTTTCAAGTTCTTTGGTAAGAATATCTTCCTCAAAGACGAATCCGCCCCGGTTGAGTAGTTCGATTGCCGAGGCTGTCGGGCTGAAAGTACAGGATGTTCTCCGCAGATTGAGGTCGGTAATCAGACCTCGCTCTTGAAATTTATTCAAACAGGTTCTCAACAAGTCAAAGTCATCACATAGTAGAGATGGGCTGAAGCTCGTAGGCAGCGTATAGGGCGGAATATTTTCGCAGATTTTGGTCAGAATCTCGTCCTTGAACTGGGGTGTAAATTTAGAAATGTCCATAATCGCAAAAGTTTGTAGTGGTTTGCAAATGTAGCGATTATTTCCCGTGAACGCGCAGGCGTTGTTTCGGAGCGATACCGACACGGGAGCTAAAATAAGGTTTTAAATGGCTTTAAACACGGTTTTAATGATACTGCCAAACGACATACTGATACGCGCGACCTCCGACGGGCAAACCGTCTGGGTGTCGCAGCGTATGGTATGCGAAGTTTGTGTAATTGACCCTGAATATTTGAGGAGGAAATGCCGGTATGAGTATATGCAGGTCCTTCCTCCTTCTTGGCGGAAGGTTGCCGATCAGGCGGATTTCTTCCTGGGTGACAAACCCGGCAAGGCGTGGCGGTGGGGCCGCAAGGGCGGGCAGTATTACTACGACTATGACCATATCCCGAACCGAAAACCGACCTGCTACCGGGACATGCTGCCCTCGAAAGAGGAGCTGATCGGCGCCGTCGAGGGGCAGAACCTTCGGGGCAGCCGCGAGCGCCAGGCCGAACAGCGTCGGATGATCCGGGAACAGGTGCAGCTTCTGATCGACAATACCGACATTACCTATTACGAGGAGTACAAGGTCGGAGACCTGGCGGTCTACACGCAGGATAAGGCCCGGCAGATGGCTGTTTCTGTCGCCTGGTGCCGTTTTCTGAAACGTGCCCTGTCTCGGAACGAATACAAGCGGCTCGGATTCCCTACGCAGGCCGATTTCCTCGCTCTGTGTGTCGATCTTCTCGCCGAAGCGTCCCTCGAGGGGCTGCGGATCAAGAACGCTGACAGTTTGCGCAAGAAGATCGGCGGCATTCCGGAGGACCCCGGCCAGCTCCGGGAGTGGCTCGTCTCGGGCAAATACGGCAACGATAACCGCCGGATCATCGGCAAGTTCGAACTGGTAGACTACACCACGGGCGAAGTGATGAAGATGGACGCCCACGAGACGGCGATTATGACCTACTGGCTGAATCCCGGAGGCTCGGAAAAGGATACCAAGCGGGAACTGTGGCAACTCTATGCGGGAGACATGGAGGCGATGGGTATTGTTCCCGTGAAGCCTTCGACGTTCAATCACTACACGAACACATGGAGCCGGAAAATGCTGTCGGCGAAGGAACGCCACGGCAAAAAGCATTTCAAAGATACCTATCGGCCCTATGTTCCTGCCAAACCGCTTGAGTTTGCCAACTCGCTGTGGGCTTCCGACGGTTCGGGCGTCGTACCATACCGCTATCAGGACCAATATGGCAAGTGGCGCATAATGAAGATATACGTGATGCTGATCTCGGATGTCGGCAGCCGCTACATCGCAGGCTATTCCGTGAGCCGGAAAGGTTTGCACCTCGAGGACGGCACGATGCTGCGGCAGGCGATGCGCATGGCGCTCGTCGACAACGGCAAGACCGAGGTGCTGGACTTCATCAGCGACAACCACGGCGCCTATACGGGCGAAGCCTCGAAAGCTTACCTGCAGCGCGTTTGCCGGAACTTTCGCACGATCGCACCGGGGAACTCTCAAGCGAACCCCGCCGAAGCCATGTTCCGGTTGTTTAAACGCCGTTTCAAGAGTTATTTCAAACTGCCTGAGACCTCGTGGAACGCCAGGAGCCTCGAAAGCATGGCGAATCCGGACTACTACGACATCATGGCCCTGCCGACCTATACGGAAGCTATCGAGAAACTGACGGTCGCCATCCGTGAATGGAACAACACGCGCCTGGAAAATGAACTCACTCCTTCGGAATGGTTTCATACACTGAAGAACGACCGGGCCGGACAATATACCGATCGGCAATACCGCCGGATCACGGGTGAAATGTCGAAGCGGGATTTAAGCTATCTGCGGTCGATTCTGACGCTCGAACGCGACGGCAAGGAGTACAAGTTCGACATCCCGACGGATGCTGGCACTGTGGCCCTGATCGCGCAGCACATGGGGTATGCTTCATCGTTCAAAGCGCATGTCTATTGGAACTCCGAAGGGGCTGATGTCTACACGACCGACGAGGTTTACATGTTCACTTGTCCGCCTGCACCGCTGGCGTCGAAGTCCATGACCGAAGCAACCCCCGACAGTCTCCGGGCTCTGGCTTACTACAACCGCAAAGGTGCAGAGTTCGAGGAGATGGTCGACGGGTTCGTCGAGGATGTCGAAGCGGCAAAGGCGGTCATGGTCCGCGGCTATGACTTCAACATCCGGGACAACGCCACCAAGGAGGATTACAACGCCATGCACGAGCAGATCAGCGCCGCCGAATATGAACGGGGCCGCGCGAAGCTGGAGGCCAAGAAACAACGCGCCCGGGAGCGGGAGCGAAAGAAGGTAGACCAGGTCCAACAGCAGGCAGTGATCGACTACCACAAAAATCACATTTCCGATTTGTCAAAATACATCAAATAACCGCCTTATGGAAAAAATCAAAAAAGACGAAATCATTACTGCCGCCAAACAGTACATGCAGCGGCACGGCATGTCGCAGAATGCCTTGGCAAGGACTTGCGGAATCAGTGCGTCGTATCTTTCCAACCTGCTGAACGGGGTCTATGAATACAAATCCGGCCCTGACAAGGTTACGGAGATCGCCGATCGCTATTTCATTGCGATCGCATCGGTGATCGGCTTCGAGATCGAGCAAACCTTTTGGAAGGTAGAGCCTACGCCCCAGTTTGTGATCGCCATCTCGGCTCTCGAACGTGCGCATCTGAACTGCACCGCACGTTTCGGCGGCGTGAAGATGATCATCGGCGAAAAAGGCTGCGGCAAGACCACGGCGATCGACCAGTACTGCAAGGCCAATCCGACCAACACGTTTCGTGTGACGATCAACGCCGAGGACGGCATCCGAGACATCCTCGAGGAGATCGGTCGCTTGCTCGACCTCGACCTGCCGATGCAGAAAGGTGCACGCCTGCGCTTGATCGGTTCCGAGTTCCGGCGCCGTGCGCTGTGCGGGGAGCGCAACATGCTGATCCTCGACGAGGGCGAGAACACCAAACTGCCGGGTATCCGGGCCTATAAAGCCATCTATGACATGATCAAGGGATATGCGGCCTTTGCGATCGCCGGAACCGCCGATCTGCTGAAACTGCTCGACAGGCTCGAACTGCGCGGTGTCAACGGCGTGCCGCAGTTCAAAAGCCGGATGAAGGCGAACACAATTATTCTGCCGCCGATCGACCGGAAATTCGAGAACTTCATGTATAAGGTCAAGGATGAAAACCTCCGCAAAATCCTCGTCGAGCTCTGCACCGATTACCGGGAGCTCAACGACTACCTCGAGCCTGCGATCATCGCCGCGCACAAGGACGGCGTGGCGCTCACGGACGACTATTTCAGAACCATGTACGGCATAATGAAAAACAACAACAATGGGACAGCAAAACGGTATTAAAATCAGCCCGGAACTGATCGCGGAATTGCGCAGGTTTGCCGGGACAGTCGCCCAAACCGGGGCAAGCATCAACGAGATTATGAGTGTCGCGGATGCAATGCGGCAGACCTTCCTCGACAATTATTCGAAGGAGGCCCTGAAAGCGATCAAAACCATCAAATCGTAATCAGTATGCCCGAGATCATCGAACTAACCAAATCATCGGCGGCAAGTCTGGACTGTCTTTCATACATGATCGAATTGCGCCGTAAAAACATTCTCAAAGCAGAAAGTTTTCTGATGCAACACAGGGACAGCCTGTCCCCGGAGCGGATCGCGCAGATCGAGCAAGACCTGGAAGACATGCGTTCTGGCCTGCATAACATGGAGACCGACTATTGCAGTATCGCCGGGGAACCTTACACCGACAAACGTAATTCTTAATCAATATCACTATGAAGGACGAACTGAAAGACATGACCGCCGACCAGCTGGAACAGCTGCTCGAGCAGAAGCGGGCCGAGGAGCGCCAGGCCGCAGACAAACGGCGCCGGGACTATGAGGAGACGCGGGCCGACTTCGTGAAGCGTATGGCAGCCGAAACCCGCAATATCACTGGCCGGGTGCGCGAGTTCTACGACCTGGTCGTGGCCGAGACCGATGCTTTCCGAAAAATCATGCAGGAGTACGGAGCCACGCGCCGGGACGACCAGCTCGGCTACTCGGTGCAGGAGGGAGACTTCCGCCTCGAGGTGAAATGCAATCGGGTAAAATGCTTTGACGAACGGGCCGACGTGGCCGCCGCCCGGCTGATCGACTTCCTGAAGGCATGGATCGGCGGACGGGAGAAAGGGGCCGACGATCCGATGTACCAGTTGGCAATGACGCTCCTGGAGCGTAACCGAAAGGGCGATCTGGACTACAAGTCCATCAGCAAGTTGTATGATCTCGAGGCGCAGTTCGGCGATCCCGAATACTCGCAAATCATGCAACTGTTCAAAGAGAGCAACGTCGTTAACGGCACCGCCATAAACTTCTACTTTCACCAGCGCGACGAGCGCGGTGTATGGCACAGAATCGAACCATCATTTAATCGCATGTAAGCCATGATCATCAGACCTTCCATATCCCTATTTATCATTCTCCTGGGGCTCAAATTGACAGATGCGGTCGATTGGTCGTGGTGGTGGATAACATGTCCGTTATGGGTCGATGCTTTTTTATACCTTATCGTTTTTGTTTGGTTCTTTTGTATAGAGATTCGCAAACAGCTACGTTCCTAATTCCCGAACGGTTTTCTGCGGCGGTTCGATTCCGCCGCCGGGAGCAACATGATTAAATTAAATATTGTAACAAAATGACCGAATTCGAACGCGGCGCAAAGGTTCGCCGGATCAATACCCTGATGTCGGCCTGCCGCCTGATCCCCAATCGGGAGGACATCCTGGCGTTGTGGGATGCCCGCAGCTATGACGAACTTACCGACGATGAGATCGTCGCCCTGCAGGCATATATGGAGTTTGCCCACCGGGCCAAGACGACCCCGGCCACTGACGCGATCCGGCGTCTCCGGTCGCAGGTCCTGGCACACCTGACAAAACTCGGGATGTACGCTTCGCCCGAGGACTGGACGAAGGTGAACCGTTTCCTGCTGCAGCGGCGGATATGCGGGCGTCTGCTCTATATGCTCGATGCACAGGAACTGCAAGCGCTGGTGCGCAAACTGCGGGCCATCGGAGACAAGAAACCCGCCACGACCTCACGGCCTTCGGTTCAGGTGACGCCGATCTACATCATTCCGGGAGGCGGTCCGACCGTGGTGAACTGACATAAAAAAGCCCTGCAATATTGCTATCACAAGGCCGACCTGCTACAAAGATAGTCAATAATTGCGGAAAATGGCATACAACAACAAAAATCACATCCGAAAACGTGAGCATGCGGTGCGGATCACGAAGCAGTACTATGAACCCGGGCGGCAGGATAGGTGTCTGAAATGGGTGTGGAAAAAGTACATCTACGACCAGTTTCATGTCGAATATGCTGCCTATTTGTCCTGGCTCCGCAAAGAACGCGAACGCACGCAGCAGGACATCCGACAACCAACTCTGTTCGATTGATTTTATTCAGGGCTTTCGATCTGCTTCAGGTTGAAAGCCTTGTATTTTTCCAATTCACTCACAACCTCCGGATACTTTATTGGCAAACCGTCAATGAAACGATCAATGTCTTCTATTAAGTATTGCCGTCGCTTTAGGATAGCTGATTTCCGCACCAGTTGAGCGATGGCACTTTCCCAGTAGCGGCGGTAGTTTGAGGCGAGAGAACAGTATTTCTCACGGATCATCTCGTCAATATCCATTTTATCAGGGTGTTCAAGGTGTTCAAATTCCTGCGGGGTGATGGTTGTCCGCCAATTCGTCTCAAATTCGTTGATCCCTTTTTTTAGAATTGCAGAATAGTTGGACTGTCCGGATAGCCCTTTGAGTTCTTCAATGATATTACGAAGATTTTCCGCTTTCTTGAGTAGTGTGTGGTCCGAATTACACTCTTGAAACTCGCGCATAGAGGCAAGTGCAACGTGTACGGTCAGCCAATGATCCCGGGAACTGCTCGGATTACATTGAACTGCAGGGGTTATCGAAGTCGGAGTATGCTCTTTCGGTTTAGGGGTGTTGACAGGAGTTGTCAAGATTTTCCAAATTTTGCTCCAGTTGGACATATACGCTTGTTTTGTTTCAAAAATAGTAAAAAAAGCAATCTTATGCAAAACAGCCCGGCAAATTGCCGGGCTGTTTCGTTACGAGCGTTCCGTGGTGATGTCGATCTGGACGCCTTCGGCCTTTTTTCGCGGCTTATAGGCTGCGTTGTCCGTCCCGCCGAACCGGAACTGCATGACGTATTCACGGATCGCATCTTCACGTTTCACCCGCCGCAACGATGTGCGCGTAAGGCCCGAAAACTCCTCCCCGGAGAGTCCCTGCAGCTGGGTGTAGATCAACCGCAGCAGGACGAACATGCGGAATGCTTTGTTACGATTCGGTGCGAGGGCTGAAATGTTTACGGGATCGAAGTGCGCCACCCGTACGGTCAGGATCGCCTCGCCCAGTTGCACCTTTCGCGTGCAGTCCGAGAACTCGGCCTCGGCGATGTCGATCAATACGCACGGGAAATTGACGGGCGGCCGCTCGTTGTAGAAATCCAGCTGTCCCCAATCCTCGGCCAGATAGGCGATCTTCTCGGGGAGCAGTTCCAGCAGTCGGTCCTGGACTGCGATCATTGCATTTTCAATCATTTTAAAGACGTTTAAACGGTGTTTTACCGAGGTTGCAGGACTTTTGCGAGTTCCCGGAAAGCGCTCTGCAGGTTTTGGTGTATGACCTCCCGTGTCACCTGCCGGACACGGGGATGATCGCCGATCACCTGGCGCTGGGGAATCGTGATCGTGTCCTTCTTGGTCAGCGCCATGTTGCGCCAGTACTGCGCCTTCGCTGACAGCATTCGATTACGCTGGGTGTTGCTGGCCTGTCGTTTCTTGGCAGAGGTGGTAATGCCTCCGGCGTTTTGGCAGTACATGGCCCAAAAGAATTTTCGCATCCGGGGTGTGATCTTGATCTTTCCGCCCCGGTTGTGCAGCCCCATGTAGGGCGTATCGGTCGAGAACTCGACGCCGTTCTGCCGGATGGTCCCCCGAAAACTGCGCCGTCCGCGTCCCGTCACCTGCAGGAGCGATCCGCGTCCGCCGGGATAGGACCGATCCGGCCAGGGGCGGTCAAAGAATGCCCGCCGTTCGAAGTTGCGGTCGAACTCGTCGAGCAGTTCGACCTTCAGATCGGTCAGGATTTTTCGCTTGAGGTCACGCATTTTTTTTCGGTTCAAATACAACGTCGTTCTTCTGCCGTGATAGCGGCTTGTCGTGCGGCCGTCCTCCGGAGAAAATCTCGTCGGGAATACCGCGAGGAAATGCCTCGCAGAACTTGTAACCGTCATAGTGCTTGCATAGCAGGCACGTCAATACCAATTTTAGTCCCATTTTTCAAATATTGTAAGTAATTCGTCCGGCACGCCGTCCTTTCCGTTCATTTTGTAGGATGCGAACCATTCTGCAAAATATTCAGCACGTGTAGTCTCCCCATACACACTGATGGGCTTATTCTGTTTGAAATACTCCGGCGTATTGGAATTATGGTCAATGTAGTGTCCAAGTTCATGGTATACCGCACATTGTACTTGTGATTTCACATCCTCAAATAGACACGTAACAACATCAGGTATTGGCTGTTCGCCCCGTTTGATTTTGTCGTTGATCCTCTCGATCTGATAAGTCCAATCCGAGATATTACTTTGTTCCTTCTTGATATATGCCTTCAATTCTTTATCAAGTCTCGTATTCTTCCCGAGCTTTTCACGATACTGCTCGATCGACTTCTGTGCCTGCTCGATCTTGTTTTCGCGGATGGCTATGCCTTCCTTGAACGGTATCGGCTTTTTATAAACACTGTTTTTGAAGCATTCGAGATTGATGTATATCTGCTTTCTGCCGTCATTGTAATGGCCTCCGATCCTCTGCTTAATCTTGGTGCTACCCGCGCCCACATTATACCCAAGTATCAATTCATTGAGTTTGAGGCGACCATTTTTCCCGACATCTTCGATTGCTTCAAGGAGGATATTCGCCTGTTCTATGGATGCTTCTGAAATATCGGCATTACGAATGCCGGCCTTTTTCAGCCGTTCCAACACCTGATCCTTTGTTTTTGCACTGACGAAGCGGTTGTCTGCAAGCCTTTCAACGGTCTCTTTCGCCTTAATCGAGAGGTTGTAGTATGGGTGATGTTTCGGGAATATCACTTTATCCATACCGGGGTTGAACCGGAACATTTCGGCGCGGTTGCGTCCGTGGCTGTCGAGGTCTGTGGTAGCTTCGCGTACAAGCTGCGGAACCTCGTTCCAATCGGTGTAATCGTATTTGCCCTTACGGACCTGCACGACCCTGCACTGACATTTCCATCCGTTCGGCGGCATAATCTCCGACCAGCACGGATCGTCCTGCGGACGGGTCAGTCCTTCGAGTTTCGCATGCGCGGGCCGTACTTTGCCGTCGTTAGCCGTGCGGTACTGCAGATCGTAATCATTCCCTTCTCGCTCGATTTCGGCCCATTGCGCCGCCGACTGCGCGGAGTGTACGGCAAACTGATGTTCTGCCTCCAGATAGCGTTCGTTGTACTCGGGGTGTATCTGTCGGACCTCCTCGAAAAACTTTCCGAACGGTTTGACCCGTCCCCGATCATCGCGCAGGAGCTGCGAGGCCTCACGCAGTTCGTGATAGGTCTTGCAGCCCGAAAACACGAACACGTCGCGCCCGAGCTTGTCGGCCATTTCCGCCGGAATTTCAGCATCCTTCAGTCCGATGTTGACCCCTTCCATCAGGGCGTCGGTTATTTCGTCGATCAGCGTCCGGATCGGCTGATCCTCGAGCATGTCGGGGCGGAAGTCCCCGGCCTTCTGCAGGTGCTTTGCGGCATTGCGGAATGTCGACAGACGCACGACAGGCTTTTTGCCTTTGCCGCCATCCGCTGCCAGCGTCACCGGATCACCCAGTCCGTAGACCGCCGCCAGTCTTTCGTGCAGCCCCCTGTACGCGATCAGGGGGCGGTTGCGAAAAAATCGACTTCCCGGGGCTGCGGCACGGACAGCTGTCCCGGCACGGTGAAGGCCTTATCGGTGCAGACGATGCCGAACTTCTCCTCGATCCAGTCGTTCGGCACGTCCTTGAACTGAAGGAGCTGCACGACCATCGCCCACAGTTTTTCGACGTCCTCCTCCTGCTGCCAGGAAAACACGCTTCCCTCGGGCAGAATGCCTATGTACACCAGAGCGGGGATCACCGTGGAGTTCCAATATCCCGCCAGCATCTTACGGTCCGCCATCACCAGCTTCTCGAACAGCCGGATGCTGCTCTCCTCTTTGGAGCGGTTGCCGTTCACGGTGTCCTGTCCGATCACGGCTCCGTTCACCAGCACCGAGACCGCCTCCTTGCACAGGGCGATCAGGTTGTTGTAGACATCGCCGTTGGTGTCGGCTCCCTTTGCGAACTGGAACTCCTCCGTGCGGTCGATGATGAAGTAGGCCGCCGCCCCCATGTCGCGCAGCATGGCCTCGGCGCGGTCGAGCATGGCGGGGTCCTGCGTGTCAGTCTTCATAAACCGGGGCGGGATGCCGTATATCTCGCAGAGCTCCGACCAGCAGGATTGCGCGAAGCGCATGAACAGCACGTGCGGCACGGCCTTGTTCAGCAGGCCGTAGTCGTGATCCTTGCCGAACTCCAGGATGAAGTTCCCGAACTCCCGGACCTCGCGGTACTGGAGGCCTTTACTGTCGTCTTCCCGGAACAGCAGCATCCCCTTCTCGGGAATCACGTTCTGCCGGGGCAGCAGGGTGACGGCCACGGGTTCGGTTGTGTTCCCGGTCGTCGTGAGTTCCACGAGCGTATGACCGTACATCACGCTGTCGAGGATGTGGGTGTTGAGCTCCGTGACCCATGATGCCGCATTGAGGGCCGCCGTAGCCTGGTCGTCGATCTCGTCGCCTACCTTGATCTCGAAAGGTGTCAGGAGCGTCGCCTTCTGCCGCAGTTCGATCTGCGAGGTGAGATGCGCGCAGAGCATCACGTCGTCATAAAGATTCATCAGCCGTGCCCGGCGCGGATTGTCGACGTTATCCGCCGCGCGCAGCGCCGACCGCCAGGTGGCGATGTCGGACCGGGTCCGCGACAGGGTTTTCGGAACGATACTGCGGATGTAGCCCTCGCGCCGCCTGGCTGTTTTCGGACCATTTGTTTTTACGGCCAAATTCGCGGTCTTATTCGTGGCGTCGTGGGTTTTCCTGCTTTTGTTCTTTTTCTGCATTGTGTGAACGATTAAAGGGTATTTAAACGGTGTTTAGTCATCGAAGCCGTGGCGGAACTTGCGGCGGCTACCCATCCGGGCAGTGATGCGGACCTCTCCGTCTTCGGTCTTGAGCAGCGGCAAACCGGGTGCGAGGGGCTTGTCGGTACCCTTCAGGCCCGCAACCTTCTCGAGCCAGTCGATCGCTGCCCGGCGGTATTCACTGACCTGCTCGAAGATCAGATCGGTGTTCGCCCGGCGGCATAGGTTCCACACCGCGATATTTTTGCAGTGCTCCAGAAGCGTGGCGTGGCGGTCTTCTCCCGTGGCCGAGAATATCGCCTCGCAGTCGTATTTGGCATTCAGGTAGCTCCGCGCCTCGTCGATGGCCGCCAGGATCGCCATACGGATCGTGACGGCGCTTGTGGTGATGTTCTGCAGCTGGTATTCGCAGATCGCCGTGTATAAGTCCTCCTTTTCGATGAACATGGCTTACAGGCTTTGATATTCGTCGATGGCGTCGAAACACGGGCAGGCCTTCATCCACTCCCACGGCTCGATGATCCCGTCGCCGTTCAGGTCGGGCGAGAAGTCGCGGTGTCCGCAGATCATGGCGTCGGGGAACTGTTCGCGGAGCTGTTGCAGCAGAAAGAACAGCGACGCCTTCTGTTCCTCGGTGCGGGTATCTTTGGGCTTGCCGTCAGCGTCCAGTCCTCCGATGTAGCAGATGCCGATGCTGTTGGCGTTGCTGCCCTGCACATGGGCCCCGACCTGGGCGATGTCGCGGCCCTTGCGGATCGTACCGTCAAGCAGGATCACGTAGTGGTAGCCGACCTTTCGGAATCCCCGCTGACGGTGCCAGCGGCCGATGTCTTCGATACCGAACGGCACCCCCTCTTTGGTTGCGCTGCAATGCAGCACGATGTACTTGATTTTACGCATGTCGTTGAATATTGGATTAATATTTACGCTGTGCCCGGATGCCGACGCGGTAGGTCCCCTTTGCCTGCCGGAATACGGTATTGAGTTTCGAGAGTGCGCCTTCTGCCGCATCGGGGCCGTCGACGGCTGCGCCTCCGCCCTTCTCGAATGCCAGGTACTGATCGACGAGTTCCTGGAAGTCGGGGCTGTCCCGCTCGTCGATATTGAACCACACATTTCGGCGCTCGAAATAAGACTGCGTAGCTTCGATACGGTCGTATTTGTCAGCCTTCGGGCGCTTATCCGCCTTGACGGGGATGTAGTATCCGCGGGCATCGCCCTCGGCATCGAAGTCGTTGACGAACTCGTCCATCGAGAACAGGCCCTCGATCCAATAGCGGACCTTGCGGCAGTTGTGCAGTTCCGTCGTTTCGTACAGGTCATAGAGCCATTTTGCCAGGACCGTGCGGGACTGCTGGCGCAGAAAGCAGTAGATGAAATGGAACTCGCGGTCTTTCTTGCCGACGAGGATCATCCCCTTATGGCATGCCTGGGCCTTGTAGGAAAGGTCTCCGTAGAAGACCAGGGCGTCATACTCGTTCAGGGGCAGCATCTTCTTCCACTGAATGTCCTCGGCCTTGAACACCTTGCCGTCCTCGACGTGGACGTGCATATACTCGCGCATGAACGACCGCGAGGGGATGCTGCGGTACTTTTTGCGCCAGTGCTCTGCCGAGGTCTTCTCGGGCCAGTTCGGCTCGAAGGTCGTCAGGTCCTTCACGGCGGGCACCGTCAGTACCCGGTGTATGGGCTTTTCGCCCTCCTGCCGGGATTTTTCAGCCAGGACTTTGAACTGCTTTTTAAGGCGGTTTGTGATGCTGTTCTTATGAAAGTTGTTGTTGGCATACACGAACCGCCGGGTCGATCCGTCCGCCTCGTCGAAACATCCCATCAGATCCTCGAAGATCCACTCGACGGCCTCGCGCATCAGACGGTCGTTGTTGACATGACGACGCGTGTCGACATCATCCACGGCGATATAGTCGGGGCGCTGCTCCTCCTCGCGGACGCCGCGCGGGTCCTGACCGAAACCGAGAGCCGTGAAGCGCACGCCGTCGGAGGTCAGGAACTCCCCGGACGACCAGTCGCCCTGTTTGTAGCGGCAGCCGTAATCGTTGATCAGGCGTTTGTTGTAGACAAGCTGCGCCTGGCATGCCGAGAGCAGTTTATGCGCTTTGTCCTCGGTCTCGCCGATCAGCAGCATGTAGCGCAGGCGGCCCGTGTACATCAGGTACAGGGGAATACCCATGTCGACGTGTACGGACTTCGCCCCGGATCGGTAAATCTCCCACAAGGCCATGATCACATCGTTGTCGATGATCTCCTGCGCACCCTGACGGTGGAACCACGCGCAGGGCACCTTGGCATAGTTCGGAAAATAGTACTCGAACCAGGTGACGTAATCCTTCTCGATACGTTTCACGCGGGCGATCTTGTCCGCGGGGCGTTCGTGGATGTCTACGACCGAAGCTTTCGCGATGCGTCGGCAATGCTCCTCGTAGTTGTCGATGAGCTTTTGAAATTTCTTGTCGATGTCTGCCATGTGCCGTTACTTTAAGGAATCGACCTGCGCCCGGTGCTGAATGAACATGCGGTGGTATTCTGTGATCTTCACGACCTCCTGTGGGTTGATCTCGGCAACGAAGTTGTCGACCTCCTTCAACACGGAGATCACCACCGACAGCGGGACCTTGCCGTCGAAGTATTGCAGGCTTTTGGCTACTTTCGAAAGTCCGTCGGTATCGAGCCGGGCCTTGTTTCCCTCGGCGATCCATTGCATCTCGTCCAGCAACAGTTCGCGGATTTTTCCGGGGGCCGCCAGGCTGGCCTTGCGTTTTTCGTCCCACTTCATACCGCGTCGCCATTCGGACAGCGTGGCCTCACGAATGCCGAGCAACTCGGCAATGCCTGCACAGGTCATTCCCTGTTCTACAAAACAGTTGTAGGCCGCCGTATATAATTTGTGTTTCGGGGTTGTCATATGCTCTTTTTTGTGCAAAGATGGTACGCCGAAACGCGAATGCGAAAAATAGTTCAATACCTTGACAGTCTTTTTGTTGCGTCGGCTTTTAAAGCCTATGTTTGCATCAAAAACGAGGCGCATGGCTTTACCGAAATTCATTTTTAACGACGAAACGAAAAAGAACTCGCACGGGTTCTTCCTGCTCAATGGCGGCGGCAGGTTCGAGCGTTTCCAGGAGTATTCCCCGATGCTCGACAACCACGATCTCAACCGTCTGATAGGGCGCTGGGACAACCTGCATGTCGAGGGGGCGCTGCTTGTTGCCGATCCTGTCTTCGACGACGGGATCACCCTGGGTGCGGAACGCAAGGGCCAGGTCGAGCGCGGGTTCCTGCGCGGGGCATCGCCCGGCATCGTCATCCTGCGGGCCGAGTACCGCACGAATCCGGCAGGCGGTGAGGACCTCTATGTCACCGAGTGGGAGCTGTTCGAGGGTTCCGTAACCTCCGTGCCGTCGAATGCCGGGGCCGTGACGCTCAAAATCTACACGGGCGACGGCCATCTGGTCGAAGATGGCGACGTGCGTCTTCATGTCGACAACATCGTGAAACTCTGCGCGGAGAGTTCGCCGCAGGGTCGAAAACCCAATATCAAACCAATGGAAAAAATCACCCTTTCCGCCGAGGCATACGTCGCGCTCGGCATCAATCAGGACGCGGACGCTACGGCGATGAGCAAGGCTATCGTGCAGCTGGCTGCCGACCGCAACAAACACAAGGAGACTGCCGATGCCCTGCAGAAGGAGATCGACGCAGCTCGTAAGAAACGCGCCGAGGACATGGTCAATCTGGCCGTTGAACAGGGCCGGATCGGAGCTCCCGCCCGTGAGAAGTACGTCGAGCTCGCCATGAAGGATTACGACCTGGTGTCGGAAACCCTGAAGGCCATCCCCGCGAAGGTTTCGCTGGCGGCTTCCGTCACCAGGATCGCCGGGAACGTGATTCCGGCCGATCGCCAGAACTGGACGCACCTGCGCTGGCTGAAGGAGGACCCCGAGGGCCTTGCGAAGATCAAAGCCGAGAATCCCGAGGTTTTCGAGACCATCCGGAAAAAGCACAACTAATCAAAATCAGACAGATATGCCTATTGAAAAAGAACTGTGGGTTGACATCATCAAAGAGCAGCCCATCCAGGAGGGTGACTTCCTGAACGAATCCGAAGACCTCAGTGCCCTGGTCGACAACAACACGCTGCACCTGGCCGAGGCAGGTGTCGAGCCGGAGGTATTCATCGACAACGACACTTATCCGGTCGGTATCGTGCAGCGCGAGGATGTGCCGAAGGACATCCTGCTGCATACCCTCGACACGAAGAACACCGTCGTGCGCAACATCGAGCAGATGCAGGCCGCCTACGACAAGATGCAGAGTGTGACGCGCGGTCATGTGAACGCCCTCACGCGCAAGCGCCGGGCAATGGCCGCCTACAACTGGTGTCCGCTGCAGAACGGTGAGTTCACGCCCGTCCTGGTGACGACCGGCGAAGCCGTCAACGGCCGCCGTCGCCTGACCTTCGACGACCTCGACCTGCTCGAAGCGAAGTTCAAGGCAATGGAGGTCGACATGACGCAGCTGTGCCTGGTCCTCACTACGGAGCACGAAGCCGACCTGAAGTCCGAGAACCGCAAGCTGTACAAGGAGTACATGCGTGACGGGAAGATCGGCAATTTCAAGGTCTTCAGCTACCCGCATCTGCCTCTGTTCGACACCACGACGGGCAAGAAGCAGGCTTTCGGCTCGGCCAAAGGCGAGAACAGCGCGATGGCGTCGATCGCCTGGATTCGGACCGAGGTGATGCGTGCGACGGGTACGGTCGATGTTTTCCACCGCGAGAAGGACCCCGAAGCCCGTGGCGACATCCTGGGCTACCAGCAGCGTTTCTCGGCCCTGCCTCTGCGCAACAAGTACATCGGAGCCATCTATTCGGGTAAGTAGTCATGGAAGGAGCTGTGCAGTATCTCGGTCAGTATGCGATCAAGGCGTCCCTGGTGGCCGCAGCCTATTTCGCACCATGCCAGGAGGTAATCGGCATTGTGTTCCTGTTCTGGCTCGCCGATCTCGTCTTCGGTGTTCTCGCCAGCAAGAACCGCCACGCACCTCGATCGTCGCGCCGAATGCGCAAGAGCGTAGGCAAACTGATCGGCTACATGGCCGCGATACTGCTGGCCTTTCTGATCGACAAGCTCGTCCCGAATCTGTGGATTATTCCGCACCGACTGATGGCGGCCTACCTGTGCGTCTGCGAGCTTATCTCGATCCTCGAGAACCTGGCGATCATCACGCAGGCCAAAGCCTTCGTGTCGCTGATCAAGCTGATCCGTGGCAAGAACGACGAAAACGTAATTTACGATTTGATCAATGAGAAAAATGCTGATTATTCTGCTCGCAGCCCTTTTGGCCGCGTGCAGTCCAAGCCTCAAACTGCAATCTTCGCAGACGGAGGCGACCGATACGGTGACCGTGACCGAACAGGTCCGGGATACGGTGGTGGTCCTCGAACGCGACCAGTCGATGCTCCGGGCGCTTCTCGAATGCGACAGCGTGGGTCAGGTGCAGATGCGCCGACTGATGGAGTACCAGGCGGGGAACCGCTTGAAGCCTCCCGACATCGAGGTCCGCGATAATGTCCTGACGGCTACGGCCCAGGCCGACAGTATGGCTATTTACCTGACTTTGAAAGACCGCATCGAACGCCATACGTCCACCCGCAAAGAGTTTCAAGTCGTCGAGGTCAACCGCCTGAATACCTGGCAGCGGACCTGGATGCGTATCGGACAGGTTTCAGCCGTGTCGCTGATCCTGTTCGGGGTCTATAAAACCCGCAAACTGTTAAAAATCTGAAAACATGAATATTAAAGACATGAGCGCCGAGCAGCGCAAGGAGGAGCTGGCCCGCCTGGCTGATGCCGTGAAAGCCGCAAAAGCCGAGACCAAAACCGCAAAGACACGGGTCGCCGAGGGTAAGGACGCCGTGAAAGGCGCTAAAACCGCCGAGGAGAAGGCTGCTCTCAAGGAGAGCCTGGCGGCCCTGGAAGCGGCTTGTCAAGCCGCCACGGCGAAGGTCGCCGAGGCCGTAGCCCGGGAGGCTGATTTCCGCGCCGAGGCCAAAGCCATCGAGGATGCCGAGAAGGCCGAAGCGGATCAGGCCCGCAGGGAAGCCGAGGAGGCTGCCGCCGAGCAGGCCCGTAAGGCCGACCCGTTCAAGGCCCTGGCCGAGAAGTATGCGAAAGCCTATCCCGACTGCAAGGCCTTCCACATCACCAGCGACAGACAGGTGTTCCTCGACAAAGACAAGAACCTCGCGCAGTACCATCAGAAGGGCCTCGGCGAAGGCGAAGTACGAACCATTAACGTGCGATAACCATGGCATTACCTAACGTAACCATCAACCTCGAGAACGGGAACCTGGGCCGTATCGCACAGAGCGACGACGGTGTCGCCGGGCTGATCCTGACGGGCGCCGCCGTCTCCGACAAGCTCGCGCTGAACGAGGTCTACCTGATCAACTCCTCGCGGGACATCGCCCGGCTGGGCATCACGGCTGAAAACAACCCCCTTGCACACAAGGAGCTGACGGCCTTCTATACGGAGACGGGCGACGGCGCCGAGCTGTACCTGCTCGTCGTTTCCGAGGCCACGCTGCTCTCGCAGATGTGCAGCATCGAGGAGGGCTCGCCGCTGAAGAAACTGATCACCTACGCCAAAGGCCGCATCCGCCTGGTCGGCATCAACCGTCTGCCGCCCGACGAGTACAGCGCCGACACCACCGATACGGGCATCGACAAGGATGCCGTGACGGCGGCCACCGCGGCGCAGTCCGTCGGCGAGAGCTTCGCCCGGAAGGTGATGCCTTTCCGGTGCCTGATTCCCGCCGCTGGCTGGGACGGCAAGACCGACAAGCTCTACAAGCCCCGCGAGGGCAGCACCAACCGTGTAGGCTTCGTTATGGCCTGCGACGACCAGGCGAACAAGACCGCTGCAATCGGGCAGATGCTCGGACGCGCCGCACGGATTTCCGTAAACCAGTCTTTGGCCCGCGTGAAGTCGGGAGCGATCACCGCCGAGGGATGGCTGACCAACGGCAAGACCCCCGAGGAGTGCGACGCGATGCTCGACCTGCTGGACGAGGCGGGTTACATCATCTACCGCTCCTTCTCGAAGAAGAACGGCTACTACCCGAACGACGACCACATGGGGGCCCCGCTGTCGGACGATTACAGCAACCTGAACTACGGACGTGTGGCGGACAAGGCCACGATCTACGCCTATACTGCCTACATCGAGGAGATTCAGGACGACATCGAGACCGACGACGAGGGCAACATCCCGCAGGAAATGTGCTCGTACTACGAACGCCTGATCGACAACGCCGTCGCAGTGGCGATGCAGGGCGAGATCAGCGACTTCAAATCGTATGTCGATCCGGCGCAGAATGTCCTCTCGACCCGGCGCATGGCGGTTTCGTGCAGGATCAGACCGCGGGGCACGCTGCGGTACATCATCGTAAACCTCGGATTTGAGAATCCGGCAATCAAGCAGTAGCAGCATGAAAATACGAATCAACGGAAAAGAGTACGACTGGGGCACCATCAAGATCATCATGTGGGGCCGCCCGGTGGTCGGAGCGACAGGTGTCGACTACAAGCTGGCCAAGGCAAAGGAGGCTTTGTATGCTGCAGGGCGTTACGCCAAAGGCATCCAGCACGGTCAGCGGGCCGCGTCGGGAACCCTGACGCTGCTGCAGAGCGAGATCATCGCCATGAACCGCGCCGCCCGTGAAAAAGGCTACAAGGACATCCTCGACGTGGATGTGGATATTCTGATCTCCTACATCCCCGAGGACAGCACGGCCATCACGGTCGACCAGATCATCTGCGCCTCGTTTTCGGAACTCCCCTCGGGCATGAAGGCGGGCGACATGAAAAGCGAGCACGCCATGCCGTTCGTCGCTCTCGACATCGACTACGACATCGCGTCGAAATAAAACAAGCCCACGGCATCGGACCGTGGGCTGTTTAAACACCCTTTAAACCCGCATAAAATCATTATGGAAAAGAAGGATATGACCGCGAAAATCGCGGCATGGAAGAAGAAACACGGCGACGTGTTCGCCTATGAGGTCGACGGTAAGACCTGCTACCTGCATCGCCCGGGACGGGATGTGATCGCTGCTGCATCGGTGGTCGGCAAAGAGGACCCGTTCAAGTTCGCCGAAGTCATCCTGACGAACTGCTGGCTCGGAGGCGACGAGGAACTGCGCGACGACGACCGCTATTTCATGGGGCTGTCGCAGCTGATTTCGGAAATCGTAGAGATCAGGGTCGGGGAAATAAAAAAACTTTGAGCGGCACCGAGGTCGTCAAGGGTGACGGGTGGCTGCATGCGGGCAACGCCCTGATCCGCTCGGTGCTGCACATGGACCCCGACACGCTGTCGGACGAGGCGTGGGGCTTTCAGGTGAGAATGGCCGAATGGGTGGAGAATGAGCGGGTACGCAGATATACGCCTACCGCCTGATTTGCCACAGGTCGCGCCACTTGTCGATGTGCATGGCACATTTGAAGCCCTCACCCAAAAGGTTAAGCAAAGCGGCAGCCACAAAGATCAAGAATATCCAACCTGCAACAGTCATAGCAATACAATTTTTGCAAATATATGGATAATCGCGCAAATTACCAAGTAGATATCGGCGGGAATGTCTTCATCGCGATACAGAATATGTTTGCGGAGTTCACAAAGATCGTGCAGGTCGTCGAGAAAGTCGACGAATCCGTGCAGAACTCGACCCGGCAGATTACGGAACACGTTGACAAGTCGGCCAATGCATTCGGCGGTCTGCAAAAACAGATCGAGCGAATCAGTCTGACCTCCATTATCGAGCAGGTCAAACAATTAGCCGAAGGTGTTGCGAATTTAACAGGTCCCGGCATCGGCTTCGAGCAGTCGATGGCCGACCTGTCGTCGATCACGGGTATCGCGGGCGACGAGCTGCGCGACCTGGGGAAAGTCGCCCGGCAGACGGGTAAGGAGAGCGGACTGGGTGCGCAGCAGGCGGCGAATGCCTTTGCCCTGCTGGCCTCGCAGATTCAGGTGGACAAGATCGGCATGGAGGGGCTGAAGGCCCTGCAGCAGAACACCATCACGCTGTCCCATGCTGCAGGGATGTCGATGAACGATGCCGCCACGGCCCTGGCCGGAACGATCAACCAGTTCGGTCTTCAGGCTACGGAGGCCAACCGGGTGATCAACATTCTGGCGGCAGGTTCGAAGTACGGAGCCGCGGAGATCGTCGACCTTTCGCAATCGTTCAAGGTCGTCGGTGCGGCGGCCAATGCCGCAGGCCTCACGGTCGAGGACACGGCAGGTGCGATCGAGGTTCTATCGAAAAATAACCTGAAGGGAGCCGAAGCGGGTACGGCCCTGCGCAACATCATGCTGAAGATGCAGACCGTCCTCGGCGTGGACTTCCGCAAAAACAGCTTCTCGGATGCCCTCGATGCCCTAAAGCCCAAACTGACGGATGCCGCCTATCTGTCGAAAGTGTTCGGCATGGAGAACATCGCCGCAGCGCAGTTTCTGATCAAGAACTCGGATGCCGTGGCCGAAATGACCGCCCAGGTCACGGCCACCAATGTCGCCCAGGAGCAGGCCGCGATCCGCACCGACACCGTGCAGCAGATGATGGCACGCTGCCAGGCCCGGATCGACGACCTGAAGATCGGGTTTTTCGAACTTACGGGATCAGCTGGCGGTTACGCCACGATCATCGCGCAGCAGGCTGTAACTGTTTCGCAGCTCTTACCCCTGTTCGGGCTGTTCGGCAAGGCGATCGGTTTTGTCACCAGCGCGGAAAAACTACACACCGTGTGGGCCGGAGCCGTAAAGGCGGCAACGGTGGCATGGACAGGCGTACAGTGGCTTTTGAACGCTTCTCTGTGGGGCTGTCCGGTCACCTGGATCGTGGCAGGGATCACGGCCCTGATCGCCGTCATCACCGTTTGCGTTACGAAGGTCGAGGGCTGGGGCAAGCAGTGGGACAGCGTCGTCAAGTTTATGAAGCTGACGGGCAAGCTGTTCGTCGAAACGATCAAGTACGAGTTCAGCACGATGGTCAACGGCATTATGATCAGCCTGGATTACATAAAACTCGGCTGGTACAAGTTCAAGAAGGCCGTAGGCCTGGGCGACAAGGCCGAGAACGAGGCGATGATCTCGCAGATTTCGGGCGACATCGACAGCCGCAAGAAGGCCATCGTCGACGGGGCCAAGAACCTGAAGAACCTCGCCCAGGATGCCGGGAGTTCCCTCTCCTGGGAGCTCTCATGGAAAGACGGCAAAAATGGCGCAGTCAATGCCGTCAGTCCGTTGATTGCGGCTTCTGAAACCCCGGACGGTACAAAGACGCCCCGCACGAAACAAAAGGTAAACATCGACTTCTCCAAGACGGGGACCGGGACCGGGTCCGGGAGCAAGACGGTGCTCGATCTGAACAAGATCATCCCCGACATGAAAGGATCGGCGGCCTACACGGCCATCGCCTCGCGGCTTTCGGCGGTGCGGGTTCCGTCCCTGGCGACCGCGGCGGCATCGTTGGCCATGCCGCTCACGGTGGCGGCGACTACGCTCCCGCAGTCCGGGGGAACGGCCCAGCCGACACCGACGGAACTGGCATACAACAGTCAGCGCCGCGGAGGTGTCACGATGAGCAAATTCTGCGACACGATCGAGATACACATCGCCAACGCCGACGGGAAGGGCTACAATCAGATCGAGGAGGAAGTCACTGCCGTACTGAAAAAAGTCTTGGACGAATATGAAGCATAAGTATAACATCGAGCACCTGCTGCAGTCGATCATCGGCTATAAGGGCCTGCCTTATCCGGGAGCCTTTTTCCCGAATCGTCCGGCCGGCAGCTACACCGGGGACAACTTCGACATCCCGACCTCTCCAGCTCCGCAGCAGGAGCTCGTGAAAGGTACGCGCCTGTACAAGAAGGATGCCCTGGGCAGGTGGTACTTCATGCCCGTATTCATCAGGCATCAGGACATACGGGGCGAGGATCACACCCTCGAGCTGGAGAACGCCGTGATCAGCATTACCGGAACCAAGAACATCGTGCGCACGCCCCTGGTAGGCCGCCGCGGGTCGGTCAAGGAGCTAATCAGCATCGGGGATTACAAAATCTCCGTCGCGGCCTTCATCCGCTCCACCGACGGCAGTTATCCCGAGGCGCAGATTGCGCGCATGAAGGAACTTTACAACATCAACGAATCGGTCGAACTGATCTGCGTGCTGACGGACCTGCTGCTCGACGAGGGCGACCGCGTCGTGATCACGGACATCCAGTACCCGCCGACGCCCGGTGTGGAGGATGGCCAGGCGGTGACGATCGAATGCGAAACAGATTCACCTTTTGAACTGATCCTGCAATAGCCATGTATCTACCGTGCAGTAAAATAACCATCGGAAGCAAGTATTTCGGCGGAGTGCATGACATCAAGATCAAGCGCTCGATCCATACGATCGGGGCCACGGCTTCGGTGAAGGTTCCGGTGACGGCGGTGCTCCGGCAGACTGGGACCCCTCCGGCCTACGTCGAGACTGCACAGGTGATCAAGGCGGGCGATCCGGTGGAAATCCAGCTCGGGTATGACGGACGCCTGTACACCGAATTTCGGGGTTATGTGAAGCAGCTGAACTTGCAGACGCCCCTCGAGATCGTTTGCGAGGACGAGTTCTACACCACCCGCCGCCGGAATGTCACGCTGCAGGGGAAGACCACGCTCGCTGCTGTTTTGAAAGCCTGCGGCCTGCAGGTGGGATATGCCGCGACGCTGACCCTCGAGGCGTTCCCTGCGGACAATAAGCCCGTGGCGTGGGTCCTGGGACAGTTGCAGACCAAGTACGGCCTGGCGGTATGGTTCGACCTCGAGGGGCGTGTCTACGCCTGCGAGCCTTACAAGGTCGTCGGCGATGCCGTGAAATACCGCCTGCGCTACAACGTGGTGAAGGACGACGATCTGAAATATCAGCGGGCCGAAGACGTGAAGCTGAAGATCAAGGCCGTGTGCATCTACAAGGACGGGACGAAGGTCGAGGCCGAGATCGGTCCGAAGGACGGGACGGAGAAGAAGCTGTACTTCTATGACGTGAAGGATCAGCAGGAACTGGCAGCCCTGGCGGCGGCAGAATTGAAGCGATACAGCTACGACGGTTATGCAGGCAGGATCACCGCCTTCCTGCAGCCCTATGCCGCCCCGTGCATGGTGGCCGAGATCGAGGACGAGGTCTACCACGAGCGGGACGGACGGTATTACATCGAAGGAGTAGAAACAACCTACGGGACGGGCGGAGCACGCCGGACCGTGGAAATAGGGATAAAAATATGAGCAGCGAGAAAGAGATACGCGAGGTCCGCATGATGTTATCAGAGCGGTTGCGCAATGCGGCAAAGGCGGCCATGTACGGCACGGTCAAAAGTGTCGACGAGAACGCCAGGACGTGCGACGTGCAGATCGGCGGCATTGTTTACGAAGGGGTGCTGCTGTACTCCGTCGAGAAGGAGAACCTGCGCGGGAGGGTGCTGATCCCCAAGAGGGAGAGCGCGGTGATCGTCGCCCGGATCGACGCGAGCGACCGCTTGTATGTGGCGTTGTTCTCCGAGATCGACAAGGTGATCTTCACCCTCGGGGATCAGGTGACCATGACCTGCGACGGGGAACGGATCGAGGCTTCGGCCCCGAAGATCGTCCTGAACGGCGGCGAGCTGGGCGGACTGATCAACATCGAGCCGCTCACCCGCAAGATCAACGACCTGATCGAGGCCTTCAACACGCATACGCACACCATTCCCTCGGGAGCGGTGGCCGTGACCGGAAGCGCATCGGCGCAGAACAATCCCAAGCCCGTAGAGGTTCCCGCCCCGGCATCGAAGCACGACAAGGTCCGGCGCGGGGATTATGAGGACACCAACGTAACGCACTGATACGATGATCGACATTTTACAGACATCGACGGGGGACGTGGAGCTGTCCGACGATCTGATCCGGACCGAGGCGACGGAGCAGCACAAGCGGGACCTGCTGCTGGCAAGCCAGGGCGATTTCAAGGAGGCGCCCACCGTCGGCGTCGACTGTGTATCGTTCCTGCATGACACCGATCCGGCGGACTTCCTCCGAACCGTGCGCAAGCAGTGCGAGCGCGACGGAATGCGGGTCGATGCCATAGACTACGATACGGACGGAACATTGACGATAAGCGCAGAATATGACGACAGCAACAGTTAAGGCCCGGCAGACGGTCTACGACATCGCCCTCGAGCAGTATGGAACCTGCGAGGCCGTGGGCGAAATCCTTGCCCTGAATCCGCAGATCGCCAACGATCCGGAAGCCCTCGTGCAGCTGGGGATCGACAGCATCGGCGAAACGGGGTTTTACCTGGATGTGGCCGTTGCACCGGGGACGCAGCTGCGCATCGACGACGAAAGCGGCCTGATGCGCAAGAACACGCTCAAAGAGTTGGGAAACGACATAACAACCTACCGATATGGCCAGAACGATTAACGACATACAGCAGTCGATCATCACCGACCTGCAGACCTATTTCCCGAAGCTCTCGACCTCGAAGGTCGCCGAGTGGCGGCTGTGGACCTATGTGGTCGCAGCGGCGATCCACGCCTTTGAAATAATTCTCGATCTGTTCCGCCAGGAGGTCGACGAGCTGACGACCAAGATCACCCCGGGCACTAAATTGTGGTATGCGGAAATGTGCTATCGCTTTCAGAACGGGCACACGCTGGTATTCGACAAGAACACGGCGCAGTTCTACTACGAACAGGACGATCCCGACAGCCGGATCGTGAAAGTCGTGGCTGTGAACGAGGCCTACAAGATGATTTCGATCCGCGTGGCCAAAACCGACGGAGAGGGCCGGATCATCCCTCTGGACGACAGCGAACGCCGCAACCTGACCGACTACATCGACACGATCCACACGACGGGTATTCCTACGACGATCGTAAGCACGACTGCCGATACGATACGTTACAACCTGGTGGTGTATTATGACCCGGCAACCCCCTCGAGTGTTGTACGCGAGAAGGTCGAACAGGCCCTCGAGACGTTCAAGACCTCGCTGTCATTCGATGCCGTATTCTATGCCCAGCGGCTCGTAGACGCCGTCATGCACGCCGAAGGTGTCGTGACGGTAAAGGTCGTAAGGCTCGAGCATAAGACCAGCGCCGGGGCGGACTTCGCCCCCGTCGATGTGTTGGCCGAACTGGCCGCAGGGTATTTCGAGTACGCAGCCGAGGGGAACACGCTGACCCTGACATCTACCAAATCGCTATGAGGAACTATAAGATAGACTTCCGGAACCAGGTGCGGCAGCTCCTGCCGGAACACAAGCGTCAACCCGTCCGTCTGCGGATTCTGCGGGCCTTTGTAAAGCCGCTGGCGGACCTGTTCGCCGCCTTCAGCCTGTGGCGCGACGAAACCCGTAAACTGCTCAACGTGACCAATCAGGAAGGAGTGCTCGAACAGTTCCTGCGCAACAAATACGGAGCGGCGGACATCACGATCGAATCCTACCGTGAAACGGGGTTTGCGGTCGGGATACGCTCCGAAGGTGTGGGCGTGGCAGTCCCCGTGGGACTGAACAGGGGCGAAGGTACTCCGGCGGTAGTATCGCTCCGGGGAGAGAACCGCGAGCAGTTCGGGGATGTGGACTTCATCGTCCATATTCCGGCAGGTGTCGATGCCGAACAGATACGGGCCGACATCGAGAAATACAGGGCCGCTTTAACAACGTATAAAATAGACCAAAGATGAAAAGACAAACACAAGTGCTCGGCGTCCGTAACTGGTACGGCGATGCGTTCGTATCACTCCAGGAGGAGCCGCTGAAGGTGATCGACGGCTTCTTCTCCCAGTACGGGGCTTTTGTCCTTTCCGGATGCGAGGTGAAGGCAAACGGCAGCAAGTACGACATAGCGCCCGGTCTGGTCGTGCTCGAAGGGTCCGGGGCCGACAATGCGACGGTCAAGGTCGTCGTGCCCTTTGCCGGGATTACTGCGACAGCCCTGCCCGTCTACCTCACACTGGGCTACGAGACCGAAACGGATGTCTACAACGATGGCAACGTCAAGCCCATCGCCCACATCTACAAGGCTGTGGCAACAACCGTAAAACCTGCGGGCAGCTATGTGCAGATCACCCGGGACGGCGGCGTGCGGTTCATCGACGCGATTCAGGATGCTACACATCGGCTTATCACTGATAACGAGCGCACTGCCTGGAATAAGGCCATTCAGGACGTAGCGAAATATACACCATTCGATTACGTTGTGGATAGCAACGCTACTTTGGCTGGACTGAACAACAATCCCAATGCGACGTGTGTTCTGATCAAGAAAGGGACATGGACGGCTCCATCAAGTGGCATTCTGCTGCATCCCAATACCAAACGGATTGTTGGACAGCCCGGAAGCCTCGTCCAATATGCAGGTAGTGATTCATGCTTAAAGTACAGCACAATTCCAAGTTTAGAGAGTGGTTACAGCGCCCATGGAGTATGTGTAAAAACGACGGGACAAGGTCACGGATTTGTAAATATGGTTAACTTGGAGGACTGCAAGTGCGAGGGTGCTGATATTTATACGCCAGATGATCCCTATTGTTTCTTAAAATGCAAGAATCTGACCCGTTGCTCCATATTTATCCATTCGAAAAGTCATCAGGCTTGGGGGTTTATGGAGTGCGAAAATATGCTGCAATGCAATGTAAGATCAGATGAATATTCGATTGATTCGATTGGAATCTATCATTGCAGAAACCTTACTCAATGTATCAGCGATGGCGGTATACATTTCAGTTACAATGTATTCATGTGCCAGAGTAGTAGGTATGAATACAGTTATTTCAGCTCCACCGATAATGAGAACTACAAATGTGCCGACACAATGAATGGAGGCTGGAATAAGATCATTACGGCATGATCGTCATTCACAACAACCTGATTCCGCTGGGCAAGGCCCGGACAATCAACTTTTTCGGGGTCCTGTTCACCAAGAACAAGAACCTGACACCAAAAACAGAGAACCACGAAGCCATACACACCCGGCAGCAGATCGAGTGGCTGATCCTCTACGCGACGGCGCTCCTGATGCTGATTCCTGCCTGCGGATTATCCTGGCGGTGGCTCTGCACTGTGCCGATCTGTTACCATGTCGTCCTGTACTGTACCCTTTGGGCCCTCGAATGGTTGCTGCCGCCATACGACACGGCATACCGAGACATAGCCCTCGAGCGGGAGTGTTACGACAACCAGGCCGATCAGATGTATCTGAAACGCCGCAAATGGTTCGCATGGGTTAAATACCTGTTTAAACGACCTGTAAAATGATACCGAAATTACCGATATATGCCAAAGGCGACAGCATGGGGATTGCTGTATATCCGACGGGAGTTTCTCTCGAAGAGGTGGAGATCGACATGTTGGTTTACACGACCGGGAACGGGCCGAGAATTTACGGATCGACGCAAGGCAGCGGGCTGCCGATCGTCAAAGAAACCGATCGGGCTGTGTTCAATATCCCATCCTCGGAAACCGGAAAACTCGATGCGGGTATCGCAACGCTCGAAACGACCTATACTGTAAAGGCGTCAGGTTATAAAAAAACGTTGACCAACCGATTACTTATACTTACAGATACAAAAATAATGGATTTTTATGGATGATAAACTAACCCATATTATCCTGACAGATCATGCTTTGCGTTATGGACTGGACGGAAAGTCGGCCTATGAGATCGCACAGAAGTATGGTTATGAGGGAACCGAACAGGAATATGCAGAAGGACCTGTCATCGCAAAAGACAAAGCTAATAAGGCTGCTGATAGTGCGGATAAGGCTGCTGATAGTGCAAAAAAATCAGCCTCAAACGCCGACCAGCAGGCTGCGCGTGCGAAGTCTCTTGCGGACCACCCTCCGAAGATCGTAACGGTCGACGATACGAATTACTGGGCCTTCTGGGATGAAGCGACCAAAGACTATATCACCTCGTCCGTCCGCTCGGATGGCGGTCCGATCTTCGCCACGTTCGACATTGATCCGGCGACAATGCTCCTGGGTGTGAATTACCAGTCCGGCTACGGCCACGGTTCCGAGTTCGAACTCAAGGATGATGGGCATTTGTATTACGAAATTAACGACTGACAGATATGGCAAAGACAAATTTAGGGAAAGTGGGCCTTACGCCCAAAAAGGCGTATTCGGCGGATACTACATACGAGCGCCTGGACTTCGTGACAGCAGGCGATTCGTCCTATGTTTCACTCCAAGACAACAACCTCGGACACCCGGTGACGGACGGGGCTTGGTGGCAGGTTTTGGCCTCCGGGGCCGCTTCGACGGATGCCGCAACAGCCGCCCTCGCCGCTGCCGCCGCAGCTCTCGAAGCCGCCGCAGCGGCCGCCCCTGTCGTTGTCAACGTCGAGGGTGCGGATGTCACGATCAACGTCGAAGGCAACCACAAATACATCTGCGGGGAGCTGACCTCGCTCAAGATCGGGACCGTGGAGAAGTCGGCCCGAACTTCGGCGATCTTCTTCACATCGGGAAACGTTGCCACGGAACTCACCTGGTCGGATAACCTCGTGGACATCATCGGCTACAAGACCCCGGCGCCGAACAAGGCCTACGAGATCAATATTGAGGAACTCCGCGCAATCATCGAATAGCCATGGACCGCAGACGAAGTTTGTTGAAGATCGCCGCGCTGCGCAGCGAGCGCGAGCGGCAGGAGGGGGTGAATTGCACGAAAGGGTATCTCCAATCACAGGACGCCGGACTGCTATTCGACGGCCCGCGAACTCTTGAGTGTTTTTTCAAGTACATCCCCAGCGATAAAATACAAGTGATAGCCGGGTTTGGCATTTCCATGATTGAAATTTACGCCCTGACGACAAATAAGCTTCGCGTCTATTGCGGGGGCGGAAACGCGACAGTAGACATTGTTCCAGGGGATAGCTATCTTGTTGATGTTGCCTACGACGGTACTACGGCGATATGCTATCTGAATGGGGCGGAGGCGGCTCGATTCCCGGTTACGGGATACAAGATCACGGATTTATTCAGGACCGGCAGCAATATATATATCCCCCAAGGCTCGCTCGTATTTTGCCGCCACTACAACTACGCCTTTTCCGCGGAAGAAGTAGCCGCACACTACAACAACGGCGATCCTGCAGGGTATGTGGTACCGTTAGCCGATAAATATCGTTGGGAAGCCTCTGAATCTAACATTGGAAATATCAGGTTCTATCCTAATTATGAAGGGTCCGGTGTTACCTCTTATTTAGAGGATAATGCTAATGGTTTCACGGGTCGATACGCACATATAATTTCGGGATCGTCAGGTTTATTGTCGGTATACAGCTATCGATTCATGGGGCATCCGGTCGGATGTGTTGTTGAAGCTAAATTCAAGTATCGTAGTAATGCTCTCGTACGCGTTCTGGAAGGCAATCGTATTCTTCCTATCAATATGGAGGATGCGGCTGACGCCACGATTGTATATCGCACAACAGGAACTAATATCACTGGTTTTAGTGTAACTGTACCAAATGCCGATGCAAATTCATGGGTCGAAATTCAACCTGTGTCGTTACGAACGCTCGGCTGCATCGCCGAGTATTTGCCGCAGAACCTTGTGGGACAATGGTATGAGAAACCGTTTGAGATCACGGGTATAACTACCTATACATGGACCGGAGAAACCGATCATGTTTACTATCAAGAGCTTTTATTGGGAAGATTTATTCAAACGGGAGCGGTCGTGATGATTAAAGGTTCTGTGTCCGATTATCAAAGCGGAGAACCTTTCGTATATGTAGGGAATAGGCAGGGGATGATCCCTGCGCAAAATGGGAGTTTTACGCTCAAGGTCATCAACAACCGGGACAATATCGACCGTATCTATTACTATGGCGGGACTGTGAGATCTGATCGACGGTTGACGATTACCATAAATAGTGTCGAGCTGATTCCCGATGTTGCCCTGTCCTGGCTCGACAGCGCCAAGCAGCTCCCGCTGAACGACGAATATCTTCCGCCGCTGTTTGAATCTATCGTGATCGGTGATGCAACTCCCATACATATTATGGGTGAAAATTCCTATACATGGACAGGCGTCGACGATCCTGTGTATTCGTATACTGTAAGGTGTTCGAGGTATTTTAAAATCGGCGAAATATATAAAGTGCGTGTAACCATATCAAACTGGGAAGCTGGAGGCCCCCCTTATTTCAAAATCGCAACGGATAATACCATAATTATGTCCGGTTTTACCGGAAATGGTACTTACGCATTTTACATTACCGCAGAGGGCATTCCTTACGATTACATGTTTGTATATGCCGGACATGGAGATACGGACAGACGCATGACGATTACCGTAGATAGCATCGAACCTATTGCCGAGCACGGTTATGACCTGACTGCGAACGGTACGCCGCAGATAATCATCAAATAAACCGAAAACATGAACAACTACGCAAAACTGATCGACGGGCGCCTGAATTATGCGCCCAATTCAATCCGAACCGACGAAGGGCTTGTTTGCAACCCGCGGCCGGACAAACTGATCCCGCTTGGATACAAAGAGGTGATCTTCGACGAGCAGCCGGAACCGTCCGACCCACCGAAGCATTACCGGGAGACATACACCGAGGAGGCCGACCGTATCCGGGTCGGCTGGGAAGAATACACGTCTGTACCGGAGCCGCAGCCCGATCCCGAACAGTTGCGGGAAATGGCCTACCGGGCCGAAGCGGATCAATATCTGATGGCCTACGAGGGCTATCTGGCCGAGGGCAAGATACTCGAAGCCGACGAGCAGAAGGCCCTATACCTGGCAAAGAAGGCCGAGATTAGGGAGCGATTCCCGGATAAGTAACCTGTCGGTCGAACTCTCGAAATACCGCAAATATATGAAAAGACTTATCAATAAACTCGTCGGATGGCTCAACGCCATCGCTAAAGACAAATACCAACACTTCGCAGTCGGGGCGGTCATCGCCTCCGCGGCGTTGATCGTGGCCGTGCCGTTGGTCGCCTTGTGGCGGTGGTTGCCTTTGCTGGTGTCGATGATCGCCGTCTTGACGGCCGCCATTTTAAAGGAGCGCAAGATCGATCCGAAAGCCGACATGCAGGACATTATATGGACGCTCGCAGGAGGAGGTATGGTGTGGCTGGCAATCTTGGCTGCTATTATTTTTGGATAAATATACCCCAAGTTACTACAATTATAAATAGAGATAGGGGGTAATCCAAATTTAAGGGACGTTTAAGCATGTTTTAAACGTCCCTTAAATTTTGCTTTTTTTGTCGATATTTCAAGATCGGAGGTTGAAATCCGATTATTTCAAAGTGGAATTTTCGAAATGCCGATTATAATGGGCTTTCGATGCGATGAAGGAACAAAAAACAAGCGACATATGATTTTGTATCTCAACTTATTAACATCTTTGATTATGGCAACGACCGATACCGCGTCCTCGCCGCGTTTCACCCCGCAGGACCTGCCTTATGCCTACGACGCGCTTGCGCCCGCAATCTCCGAGGAGACGATGCACTACCACCACGACAAGCATTATGCTGGTTATGTCGACAAACTGAACGAGCTGATCGTCGACACGCCCTTTGCCGGGCAGCCGCTGGAAGACATCATCCTTTCGGCCGACGGGCCGGTCTACAACAACGCCGCGCAGGCGTGGAACCACGCGTTCTTCTTCGGACAGCTCTCGCCGAAACCCCAAAAGGAGCCTTCGGGCGAGCTGCTGGAGGCCATCAACCGCAATTTCGGCTCGCTCGACGAACTGAAGGTGCAGATCGGCCGCGCCGCCGCGGGCCTTTTCGGTTCGGGGTGGGTGTGGCTGGCCGAGGACCCCTCGGGGCGTCTGGCCGTCGTCAGCGAGCAGAACGCCGGCAACCCCATGCGCCACGGCATGAAGCCGCTGCTGGCGATCGACGTTTGGGAGCATGCGTATTACATCGACTACCGGAACCGCCGCGCCGATGCCGTCGAGGCCCTATGGGGCGTCGTCGACTGGAAGGTCGTGGGCGACCGATACGCTGAAAAATAGGCGGTTTCCGCCGGTATTCGAATGCCGTTTCCTATATAGGAAACGGCATTTTTTGCGGGCCGCGGATTCGTGGATTTGTAATCAAAATTCGTCATTTTGTGATCTTTTTGGTTTGCCAATGTGCTTTTCTGCGTAAAAGAGTGTATCTTCGCAGCGTAGAAATTTATGATTCGGACCGGATGCAGGAGAGAATTCAATTGGCATTGATCCTGTTGCTCTTCGCCCTGGCGGGGAGTCTGGAGGATACGTCGTTCCGCAGCGGCGCGGAGAGCGTGCGCCCTGCCCTGACGCAATCCTCGGTTGCCGGTTCGCACGCCGCGGCATGCAATTATTTCTCCGCCGCGATCTGTCCCTGCGCCGTCTCGATCGAGGCTCCCGCAGCTCCTTCGGACCATAAGGCCGCCGTGCGGCAGCTTGCCGGCGCGCGCGTCGCCTGTGATGCCGCTTTCGGCCTCCGTACCGCAATGCGGACCTATTCCCCGGCTTTGCACCCCGACGCCGTGGATTACTACGTCTTCTCTCTGGGGCGCATTCTGATTTAGCCTTTTCCGCCGTTTTACCTGCCGCATGTTTCCGGGGCTTTGCCGTCCGCGGGGCGTGCGTGCGTTCGTCGTGCCGGAATTAAAAATCGTAAAACAACATATCTATGTATTTCACGCTATTGGTGGTCGTCATCCTTACGGCCATTGCGCTGGTCGCAGTCGCGCTGGGCATCGCCCGCGCCGTGTCGCCGCGTTCGTACAACCCCCAGAAGGGCGAGGCTTACGAGTGCGGCATCCCGACGCGCGGACGTTCGTGGATGCAGTTCAAGGTGGGTTACTACCTCTTCGCCATCCTCTTCCTGATGTTCGACGTCGAGACGGTGTTCCTCTTTTCGTGGGCCGTCGTCGTGCAGGAACTGGGCGTCTACGGACTGGTGAGCATTCTCTTCTTTTTGGTGGTACTGATTCTGGGCCTTGCCTACGCATGGCGGAAAGGAGCTTTGGAATGGAAATAAAGAGACCGAAAATCAAGTCGATGAAGTACGAAGACTTCAACGACAACGAATACCTCGAACAGATGGTGCGCGAACTGCGCGAGAACGGAACCCATGTGGTGGCGGGATGTCTCGACGAGGTGATCAACTGGGGGCGCAGCAACAGCCTCTGGCCCCTGACGTTCGCCACGAGCTGCTGCGGCATCGAATTCATGGCCGTGGGCGCCGCGCGCTACGACTTCGCCCGGTTCGGGTTCGAAGTGGCCCGCGCCTCCCCGCGCCAGGCCGACTTCATCATGGTCGCCGGAACCATCACGCACAAGATGGCTCCGGTGCTCAGGCGTCTTTACGACCAGATGGCCGATCCCAAATACGTGATCGCCGTGGGCGGCTGCGCCATCAGCGGCGGTCCGTTCAAGAAGTCGTACCACGTGGTCAACGGCGTGGACCGGATTCTGCCCGTCGACGTTTACATCCCCGGATGTCCGCCGCGTCCCGAGGCGATGCTCTACGGACTGATGCAGCTTCAGCGCAAGGTGAAACTGCAACGCTTCTTCGGAGGCGTGAACCGGCAGATCGGCCGCGAGGAGTACGAACGGCTGCTGCGGAGCGACCTGACGGCGGAGAAGAACGATTTGAATGTGGACGAAGAAAAACGAGAATTATGACCCTGACAGATAAAATGAAGGCCTGGGAGCCTGCGGCCGTGTGGTCGGAGGCCGGCGAGGGGATGTTCACCGTGCCGGCGGAAGCTTTCCGCGGGGTGGCCGAACGCCTGAAGGCCGAAGGCTTCGATTTCCTGCGCAGCCTCACGGGCATGGACTGGGGCGAAGAGGGCTTCGGCGTGGTGTACCACCTCGAAGCCACCTCGACGGGCGAGAACGTCGTGGTGCGGACGCTGACTCCGGAACGCGAACGCCCGGTCCTGCCCTCGGTGTGCGACCTGTGGAAGGCCGCCGAGTTGAACGAGCGCGAGGCGTTCGACTACTTCGGCATCCGTTTCCTGAACCATCCCGACATGCGGCGGCTGTACCTGCGCGACGATTGGGTGGGACATCCCCTGCGCAAGGACTACGATCCGGCGTCGAACCCGCTCCGCATGAGCAACGAGGTGTCGAAGGACAGCGCCCCGACCTTCGAGTTGCAGCCCGACGGCAGTTTCATACGCGGGCGCAACGTGCTTTTCGAGGAGGAGGAGTACGTCATCAACGTCGGTCCCCAGCACCCGGCCACGCACGGCGTGCTGCGCTTCCGCGTGTCGCTCGAAGGCGAGATCATTAAAAAACTCGACGTGCACTGCGGCTACATCCACCGCGGCATCGAGAAGATGTGCGAGGAGCTGACCTATCCCCAGACCCTCGCCCTGACGGACCGTCTCGACTACCTCGGGGCGTCGCAGAACCGCCACGCCCTCTGCATGTGCATCGAAAAGGGGCTGGGCGTCGAGGTGCCGGAGCGCGTGCAGTACATCCGCACGATCATGGACGAGTTGCAGCGCATTGATTCGCACCTGCTCTTCTTCGCCTGCCTGTGCATGGACATGGGCGCGCTGACGGCCTTCTTCTACGGTTTCCGCGACCGCGAGAAGGTGCTCGACATTCTGGAGCAGACCACCGGCGGCCGCCTGATCCAGACTTACAACACCATCGGCGGCGTGCAGGCCGACATCCATCCCGATTTCGTGCGCAAGGTCAAGGAGTTCATCGCCTACATGCGTCCCGTGCTGCGCGAGTACCACGAGATTTTCACGGGCAACGTCATCGCGCAGGAGCGTCTGAAAGGCACCGGCGTGCTGACGCGCGAGGATGCCATTTCGTTCGGCGCCACGGGCGGCACGGGCCGCGCCGCAGGGTGGGCCTGCGACGTGCGCAAGCGCCATCCCTACGCCGTTTACGGCAAGGTGGATTTCGAGGAGGTGCTCTTCACCGAAGGCGACTGCCTGGCCCGCTACATGGTCCGCATGCGGGAGATCGAGCAGAGCATGCACATCATCGAGCAGTTGATCGACAACATTCCCGAAGGCGAATACCAGTTGAAGATGAAGCCCGTGATCCGCATTCCCGAGGGCAGCTACTACGCCGCCGTCGAGGGAAGCCGCGGCGAGTTCGGGGTCTTCATCGAGAGCCGGGGCGACAAGTTCCCCTACCGCATGAAGTTCCGCTCGACGGGTCTGCCGCTCGTCTCGTGCCTGGAGACCATCGCCCGGGGGACGAAGATCGCCGACCTGATCGCCATCGGCGGCACGCTGGATTACGTGGTTCCGGATATTGACAGATAAAGAGACTCTATGACCATGATGCATCATATCACGCTGTCGAATGGCGTTTTCGCCGCCTGCGGCGTCGTTTGCAAGTCCGACCCCACCCCAAACCCCTCCCTTGGGGAGGGACTTGGTGCCGCTGCGCGGCAAAATCGGCGTTTCGGACGGTTGTGCCATAATCTGTAATAGCGAAAAATTGTATTGCTATGTTCGACTTTTCTATAATTACGAGCTGGGTCCACGGGCTGCTGACCTCGCTGATGCCCCTCGGGCTGGCCGTTTTCATCGAATGCGTGATCGTCGGCGGCTGTCTGCTGCTGATGTACACCGTGATCGCCATCCTGATGATCTTCATGGAACGCAAGGTCTGCGCGGCCTTCCAATGCCGCCTCGGGCCGATGCGCGTGGGTCCGTGGGGTACGGTGCAGGTCATCTGCGATGTCTTCAAGATGCTCACCAAGGAGATCATCACCATCCGCCGTTCGGACAAGTTCCTCTACAACCTCGCGCCCTATATCGTCATCCTCGCCTCGGTGCTGGCCTTCGCCTGTCTGCCGGTCAACAAGGGGCTGGAGGTGCTGGATTTCAACGTGGGCGTCTTCTTCATGATGGCCGCCTCGTCGATCGGCGTGGTCGGCATTCTGCTGGCGGGGTGGAGTTCCAACAACAAGTATTCGCTCATCGGCGCCATGCGCAGCGGTGCGCAGATGATCTCCTACGAGCTTTCCATCGGCCTCTCGATCCTCACGATCATCGTGCTGACCGACACCATGCAGTTCTCCGAGATCGTGGCCCGGCAGGCCGACGGGTGGTTCCTTTTCAAGGGCCACATTCCGGCGCTGATCGCCTTCGTGATCTACCTCATCGCCGGCAACGCCGAGGTCAACCGCGGCCCGTTCGACCTCCCGGAGGCCGAGTCGGAGCTGACGGCGGGCTACCACACCGAGTATTCGGGCATGCACTTCGGGCTGTTCTACGTTGCCGAGTTCGTCAACCTGTTCATCGTCGCGGGCGTCGCCGCCACCATCTTCCTCGGAGGCTGGATGCCGCTGCACATTGCAGGCTGGGAGGGCTTCAACGCCGTGATGGACTGCATTCCGGGTTTCGTGTGGTTCTTCGCCAAGGCGTTTTTCGTGGTGTGGCTGCTCATGTGGATCAAGTGGACCTTTCCGCGCCTGCGCATCGACCAGATCCTGACGCTCGAATGGAAATACCTCGTTCCCATCGGGCTGGCGAACCTGCTGCTGATGGTCATTGTCGTCGTCTTTAAACTGCATTTTTAGTTATGAGTAGCTATATCAAAGGCCTTTTCCACGGATTGGGAACCCTTTTGACCGGGCTTAAAGTGACGGGGCGCGAGTTCTTCACGCCCAAGATCACCGAGCAGTATCCCGAAAACCGGGCCACGCTGAAGATGTACGACCGTTTCTGCGGCTCTCTGACGATGCCCCACGACGCCGAGGGGCGCAACAGGTGCATCGCCTGCGGGCTGTGCCAGTCGGCCTGCCCCAACGGGACCATCCGCCTCACGACCGAGACGGTCGCCGACCCCGGGACGGGCAAGACCAAAAAACGGCTGGTGCGCTACGAGTACGACCTGGGGTCGTGCATGTTCTGCCACCTGTGCGTCAATGCCTGCCCGACCGGCGCGATCCGCTTCTCGACCGATTTCGAGCACGCCGTCTACACGCGCGAAAAGCTCGTCAAACAACTCAACAAACAGTAAGTCATGGAAATAACACTCGAATTGATCGTTTTCACGGTCCTGGCGCTGTTCATCGGCGTCAGCGCGGTTCTCGCCGTGACGACCCGGCGCATCCTGCGCGCCGCGACCTACCTGCTGTTCGTGCTCTTCGGTACGGCGGGCATCTACTTCCAGCTCAACTACTCGTTCCTCGGGGCGGTGCAGCTGCTGATCTACGCCGGCGGCATCACGGTGCTCTACGTCTTCTCGATCCTCCTGACGTCGAGCCAGGGCGACAAGGCCGAGGACCTGAAGGGCTACAAGCTCTTCGTGGGGCTGGGCGCCGCGCTGGCCAGCCTGGGCATCTGCCTCTGGATAACGCTCCGCCACGACTTTCTGCCCTCGCATTTCGAGCACGGCGAACTGCACGTGCGGACCATCGGCCACGCGCTGATGAGCAGCGGAAAATACGGTTACATCCTGCCGTTCGAGGTGATCAGCCTGCTGCTGCTGGCCTGCATCGTCGGCGGCATCCTCATCGCGCGCAAACGCTAAAAAACACGACTATGATACACATGGAATATTACCTGATTGTCTCCACGGTGATGATGTTCGTGGGCATTTACGGATTCGTCACGCGCCGCAACCTGCTGGCGATGCTGATTTCGGTCGAGCTGATTCTCAACTCGGTGGACATCAATTTCGTGGTCTTCAACCGCTTCCTCTTCCCCGAGCAGCTCGAAGGGTTCTTCTTCGCCCTGTTCGCCATCGGAATCAGCGCCGCGGAGACCGCCGTGGCCATCGCCATCATCATCAATATCTACCGCAACATCCGCAACATCGGCGCCCGGAGCCTGCGGGAAATGAAGTGGTAACGGTGCGAAAAAACGATCTTCTATGGAATATACGATTCTGATTCTGTTGCTTCCGCTGGCGAGTTTCCTCGTGCTGGGGCTTGCGGGCATGAAGATGCGTCCCGCGGCGGCGGGCGCCGTGGGCACGGCCGTGCTGGCCGTCGTGGCGCTGTTGAGCTATTGGACGGCTTTCGAATACTTCTCGGCCGGGCGCGATGCCGCGGGCGTGTTTCCGACGCTGATCCCCTGGAACGCCGTGTGGCTGCCCATCGGCGGTGCGCTGCACATCGACCTGGGCATTCTGCTCGACCCGATTTCGGTGATGATGCTCGTGGTGATCTCCACGGTGTCGCTGATGGTCCACATCTACTCGCTGGGCTATATGAAGGGTGAGCGGGGCTTCCAGCGTTACTATGCCTTTCTGTCGCTCTTCACGATGAGCATGATCGGGCTGGTCGTGGCGACCAACATCTTTCAGATGTACCTCTTCTGGGAGCTGGTGGGCGTCAGCTCCTACCTGCTGATCGGCTTCTACTATACGAAGAAGGAGGCCGTGGCCGCTTCGAAGAAGGCCTTCATCGTGACGCGCTTCGCCGACCTGGGCTTCTTGATAGGCATCCTGATCTACGGCTACTACGCCGGGACCTTCTCCTTCACGCCCGAGACGCACGCGCTGGTGGCCGCCGGGGCGATGATCCCGCTGGCGCTGGGACTGATGTTCGTCGGCGGCGCGGGCAAGAGCGCCATGTTCCCGCTGCACATCTGGCTGCCCGACGCCATGGAGGGTCCCACGCCCGTGTCGGCGCTGATCCATGCCGCGACGATGGTCGTGGCGGGCGTCTACCTCGTGGCGCGGATGTTTCCGCTCTTCATCGGCTATGCGCCCGAAGTGCTGCATTGGACGGCTTATGTCGGGGCCTTCACGGCGTTTTACGCCGCCGTCGTGGCCTGTGTGCAGAGCGACATCAAGCGTGTGCTGGCGTTCAGCACCATTTCGCAGATCGGGTTCATGCTCGTGGCGCTGGGCGTCTCGACCTCGGCCGACCCGCACGCCGGAGGGCTGGGTTACATGGCCTCGATGTTCCACCTCTTCACCCACGCCATGTTCAAGGCCCTGCTGTTCCTCGGCGCGGGGTGCATCATCCATGCCGTGCACTCCAACGAGATGTCGGCCATGGGCGGCCTGCGCCGCTACATGCCGCTGACCCACTTGACGTTCCTCGTGGCGTGCCTCGCCATCGCGGGGATCTGGCCCTTGAGCGGTTTCTTCTCGAAGGACGAGATCCTGACGGCCTGTTTCGCCTTCTCACCCGTCATGGGGTGGGTGATGACCGCCATCGCGGGACTTACGGCCTTCTACATGTTCCGGCTCTATTACGGTATTTTCTGGGGCGCGGAGAACCGCGAACTGCATGCGGCGCACAAGCCGCACGAGGCTCCGCTGACGATGACCCTGCCGCTGGTGTTTCTGGCGGCGGTGACCTGCGTGGCGGGATTCATCCCCTTCGGGGAGTTCGTGTCGAGCGACGGCGCGCCCTATGTCATCCATATCGACCGGAGCGTTGCCGCCGTGAGCCTCTGCGTCGCCGCTGCGGCCATCGCGCTGGCGACGTGGATGTACGCCCGCGACCGGCAGCCCGTGGCCGACAGGCTGGCCGCGACGTTCAGCGGCCTGCACCGCGCGGCCTATCGCCGGTTCTACATCGACGAGGTCTACCAGTTCATCACCCACCGGGTGATTTTCGCCTGCATCTCGACGCCCATTGCGTGGTTCGACCGCCATGTGGTCGACGGCTTTATGAATCTCCTCGCCTGGGGTGCAAACGGCGCCGCCTGGCTCATCCGCGACATGCAGAGCGGCAGCGTGCAGCGTTACTGCATCTGGTTCCTCGGCGGTGCGCTGGGCCTCACGATCCTGATTCTTCTAATCTGTTAATCCGAACGAGTTATGAATATACTATCTCTGTTTCCCGCCGTTCCGCTCGTGATGATGCTGGGTCTGTGGCTCTCGAAGTCCACGCGGCAGATTCACACGGTGATGGTCGCAGGCTCTTCGCTGCTCGTGGCGCTGGCCGTCGTGCTCGTGGTGCAGTACCTCGGGCTGCGCGGCGCGGGCGAGACGGCGCAGATGCTCTTCACCGAAAGCCGCGTCTGGTATGCGCCGCTCAACATCCACTACGCCGTGGGCGTCGACGGCATTTCGGTGGCAATGCTCCTGCTGTCGGCCGTCATCGTCTTCACGGGCACGTTCGCCTCGTGGCAGATGAAGACCGACGTCAAAGCCTACTTCCTCTGGTTCTGCCTGTTGAGCGTGGGGGTGTTCGGGTTCTTCATTTCGGTCGACCTCTTCACGATGTTCCTGTTCTACGAGGTGGCGCTGATCCCGATGTACCTGCTGATCGGCGTCTGGGGCAGCGGGCGCAAGGAATACGCCGCCATGAAACTGACGCTGATGCTCATGGGCGGTTCGGCGTTGCTGCTGATCGGCATTCTGGGCATCTACTTCGGTGCGGGCGCCACGACGATGAACATTCAGGAGATCGCCGCGCTGAACAACATTCCCGTTGCCCAGCAGCGCATCTGGTTCCCGCTGGTGTTCGTGGGTTTCGGCGTGCTGGGCGCGCTGTTCCCGTTCCATACGTGGAGCCCCGACGGCCACGCCTCGGCCCCGACGGCCGTGTCGATGCTCCACGCCGGGGTGCTGATGAAGCTGGGCGGATACGGCTGTTTCCGGGTTGCTATGTATCTTTTACCCGAAGCGGCGCATGAATTGAGCTGGGTATTTATCATCCTGACAACGATTTCCGTCGTCTACGGCGCCTTCTCGGCCTGCGTGCAGACCGACCTCAAGTACATCAACGCCTACTCCTCGGTGTCGCACTGCGGACTGGTGCTGTTCGCCGTTTTGATGATGAACACCACGGCCGGTACGGGCGCCGTGCTCCAGATGTTGAGCCACGGCCTGATGACGGCCCTCTTCTTCGCGCTGATCGGCATGATCTACGGCCGCACCCACACGCGGGACATCCGCCAGCTGGGCGGGCTGATGAAGGTGATGCCGTTCCTCGCGGTCGGGTATGTGATCGCGGGTCTGGCCAACCTCGGGCTGCCGGGCCTGAGCGGCTTCGTGGCCGAAATGACCATCTTCAACGGCGCGTTTATGAACGCCGACACGTTCCACCGCGTGGTGACCGTCATCGCCTGCACGTCGATCGTCATCACGGCGGTCTACATCCTGCGCGTCGTCGGGAAAATCCTCTACGGTACGTGCGACAATCCCGAACACCTGAAGCTTTCGGACGCCACGTGGGACGAGCGGCTGTCGGTCGTCTGCCTCGTCGTCGCCATCGCCGGCATGGGTCTGGCGCCGCTGTGGGTGAGCGACATGATCCGCGGCAGCGTCGCGGAGATCATTGCACATATTTTGAGTTAAGCGACTATGGATTACACCTCGATATTTACGCTGATGCGGGCCGAAGTGACCCTCACGGCGATTCTCGTCTTCGTGTTCCTCTACGACCTCATGGCCGGGGAGCGCGCACGCCGCCGCTTCTCGGCCGTGGTCTGCTGCCTGATGGTCGTGCAGGTGGTTGTGAACCTTGTTCCGGCTGCGGGGGGCGAACTCTTCGGCGGCATGTTCTGCCATACGCCGATGGACGGCATCGTCAAAAGCATGCTCTCCGTCGGGGCGCTGATCGTCTTCCTGCAGTCCGACACGTGGCTGCGCCGCGAGGACACGCGCCACAAGCAGGGCGAATTCTACATCCTGACCCTCTCGACGCTGCTGGGCATGTATTTTATGATCGGCGCGGGCAACTTCCTGCTGTTCTTCATCGGTCTGGAGCTGGCTTCGGTCCCGATGGCCTGTCTGGTGGCCTTCGACAAATACAAACGCTATTCGGCCGAGGCGGGGGCCAAATACATCCTCTGCGCGCTGTTCTCGAGCGGACTGATGCTCTACGGCATCTCGTTCCTCTACGGAACGACCGGGACGCTCTATTTCGGCGACATGGCCGCCCGCATCGACGGTTCGCCGTTGCTGGTGATGGCCCTGGTCTTCTTCCTCTCGGGGCTTGGCTTCAAGATTTCGCTCGTGCCCTTCCACCTCTGGACGGCGGACGCCTACCAGGGCGCGCCGACGAACGTGACCGCCTATCTTTCGGTGGTCTCGAAGGGCGCTGCGGCGTTCGTGCTGCTGACGGTGCTCGTGAAGGTGTTCGCCCCGATGACCGAACAGTGGCAGACGCTGCTCTGGATCGTGACGGTGTCGAGCATCACCGTCGCGAACCTCTTCGCCATCCGGCAGAAGGACCTCAAGCGTTTCATGGCCTTCTCGTCCATCTCGCAGGCCGGATACATCATGCTGGCCGTCATCGGCGGCAGCGCCATCGGCATGACCTCGCTGGTCTTCTATGTGCTGGTCTACATGGCCGCCAACCTCGCGGTGTTCGGCGTGCTGTCCGCTGTCGAGCAGCACAGCGGCGGCAGGGTCTCGCTGGAGGACTACAACGGGTTTTCCCGCACCAATCCCCGCCTGGCGCTGCTGATGACCCTGGCGTTGTTCTCGCTGGCGGGAATCCCGCCCTTCGCCGGGTTCTTCTCGAAATTCTTCGTCTTCGCCGCGGCTTTCAGTGGCGGATTCCACCTGCTGGTCTTCATCGCGCTGGTCAACACGGTCGTGTCGCTCTATTACTACCTGTTGATCGTCAAGGCGATGTACATTATGCCCGGCGACGCGCCGATCGCGGCGTTCCGCAGCGACCGTTACACGCGCGTCAGCCTCGCGCTCTGCATGGCAGGCGTCCTGCTGCTGGGCATCGTCAGCGCGGTTTACGACGGCATCAACGCCTTTGCGTTCGGGCTTTGACCCGGCGGGATATGCAGATGCGGGGCGCGGGAGACCGTGCCCCGCATTTTTTCGTGCGGGTGCGATTGGGGTTTGCGGGCCTGCCGCCGGGGTGCGTTATCGCCGCTTTTCCAGGGCGAGCAGCCGTTCCTTGATGTCGAGCCCTCCGGCGTAGCCCGTGAGCTTGCCGTCGTAACCCAGGACGCGGTGGCAGGGAATGACGATGACGATGGGGTTGCGGTTGTTGGCCATGCCGACGGCGCGGAACGATTTGTTGTGGCCGATCTGCATGGCGATATGTCCGTAGGTGCGGGTTTCGCCGTAGGGGATGGTTTGCAACGCCTGCCAGACGGATTGCTGGAAGGGCGTTCCGGCGGGTGCGAGCGGCAGCGAGAAGTCGCGGCGCGTGCCGGCGAAATACTCCCGGAGCTGCGCCGCCGCCTTCAGCAGCAGGGGTGTGGCGGCGGTTTCGGGGACGGCCGCGGAGCCTTCCGGAACTGTCGTGCCGAAACGGATCTGCGTCACAGCCTCGCCCGTAGCCGTGATCGTCACGGGGCCGACGGGCGTTTCGTGTTGCAATGTGTACGTCATAAATTCTTCAGAGTGTAGTCGATCATCTTTTGTCTTATGTGTGCCGTTGCGTCGGGCAACATCGAATGGTTCTGGTCGGGGTACACCATCATGTCGTACTGTTTGCCGGCGCGGTTGAGCGCCCGGGTCATCTCGACGGTGTTCTGGAAATGGACGTTATCGTCGGCCGTGCCGTGGATGATCAGCAGCCGCGTGCGCCGGTCGTCGAGCATCCGCGCGAAATTGATCGGCGAATTGTCGTCGTAGCCTGCGGCGTTGTACTGCGGAAGGTTGTTGTAGATCTCGGTGTAGATCGTGTCGTAATAACGCCACGAGGTGACGGGAGCCACGGCGATGGCCATTTTGAACAGCCCGAGGCCCTTCATCGCACAGCTCAGGGCCATGAATCCGCCGTAGGACCAGCCGTAGATGCCGATGCGCGCAGGGTCGACCCAGGGCTGCGCCGCCATGTGGCGGGCGGTCGAAAGCTGGTCCTCGACCTCCAGCGCCCCCAGGCGTCCGTAGGTGAGTTTCTTGAACTTTTCGCCCCGGAATCCCGTGCCGCGGCCGTCGGCGCAGACCACGATGTAGCCTTTGTCGGCGAGGGCGTCCTCCCAGTCCAGTGACCAGCGGTCGCGCACGGACTGCGAGCCGGGACCCGAATACTGGGTCAGCAATACGGGGTAACGCTGCGAGGGATCGAAGCCGCGGGGCTTGACCATATAGGCGTTGAGCGTGTCGCCGCGCTCGGTCGTGAAGGTGAAGAACTCCTTCACGGGGCGGTCGGCGGCGGCCAGTTCTTCGCGCAGGCGGCGACTGTCGGCCAGCGTGCGGACGGGTTTCCCGGCGGCGTCGCAGACCTCCGTGACGTTGGGGGTCGAGGCGTTGGAAAAGGTGGTGATGAAGTATTTCATCCCGGCGCTCGGGGCTGCGGTGTAGTAGCCCTCGCCCGTGGTGAGACGCTGTTTGTCCTTGCCGTCGAGGCGCACGCTGTACAGGTTGCGGCGCAGCGGCGAGGTCTCGGTCGAGAGGAACCACACGCGCCTGCCGTCGGTTCCCACGAGCTGGGTCACCTCCCACGGGCCTTTGGTCACCTGTTCGAGGATGCCCCGGCGGAGGCTGTACAGGTAGAGGTGCATGAAGCCCGTGTGGCTCTCCTGCCGCACGAGGAAACGGTCGCGGTCGACGAAGGTCACGGTCCCGTCGTCCACGCGCTCGACATATTGCTGCGCCCGCTCCTCGTAGACCGTGCGCTGCGCTCCGTGGGGTTCGCAGACGATCATCTCGAAGGTGTTCTGGCGGCGGTTGAGGCGGTAGTACCACGGCCGTCCGTCGGGCGTCCAGCCGATGCGGGGAATGTACTGGTCGGTCTCCTCGCCCGTGTCGATGCGCTCCCTGGCGCCGGTCTCGAGGTCGGCGATCCAGAGCTGGACCACGGAGTTGCGCTCCCCGGCCTTGGGGTATTTGAATGAATAGGCCCTGTTGTAGAGTTTGCCGTCGAAGCGCATCATCTCCATCAGCGGCACTTCGCTCTCGTCGAAACGCAGGTAGGCGATGCGGCGGCTGTCGGGCGAGAAGGCGTAGGCCCGCGTTGCGCCGAACTCCTCCTCGTAGACCCAGTCGGTCGTGCCGTTGATCACCTCGTTCCACGCCCCGTCGTCGGTGATGCGGCGCGTGGTCTGGGAGGCGATGTCGTAGACGTAGAGATCGTTGCGGTCCGAGTAGGCGATCTTCTGCCCGTCGGGCGAGAAGGAGGCGTCGCGCGGCGCTTCGGCGTCGCGCAGGACGGGGCGCACGGCGTTGTCGCGCACGAGTGAATAGCTGGTGGTGTACGAATGGCGGTAGATCGGCTTGCGGCCCGAGGCAATGAGGATCGACCGCTCGTCGGGCGAGAAGGCGTAGTCGGTGATGACGAGGTTCGGCGCGGGCGCGGGGAGCATGCTCTCGCCGGGAGCCGCGGAGGCGTAGCTGTAACGGACGATGTCGTTCGATTCGAGCGTGGTGTAGTGTTCGCCGTCGGCCATCGAGCGGATGCCGCGCACCGATTCGTTCAGCCCCCGCAGCCGGGCGATTTCGGCGTATTCGTTCTGGGCGCGGACGCTGCCCGTCAGGAGCGCCGCTGCGGTTATTAGCGGGAAAAGAATGGTTTTCAAGAGAAAATGACGTGTTGAAAGTTGTGTTCGATGCGTGGGGCGCGGTACGGCAAGTTCCCTCCGGGGGAGGGGTTCGGGGAAGGGCCGGATTTACGGCGTGCCGCTAAAGCGGCGATCATGTGCCGCAACGGCCGTTGCGGCACGCGGGACCCGGTGAAAATCGGAAGCCCCTCCCGTGTTCGGCCCGTTAAATGTCCTCTACGTCGAAGTCGTAGCCGAGGCGTTTGCCCGTCACGAACTTCGAGTTGTCCATCTTGGTGTTGAACTGGTCCACCGTCACGCGTTTGTTCTCTTCGTAGGGCGGCATCAGCAGGTCGAAGTTCAGCGCGAAGCCGATCGCCGATTCGAGAATCGCGACCAGCGCCTCCTGGCCGATCTCCGACTTGCCGAAATCCATCGCCCGCATCGAGTTCTGCTGCTTGCCTTCGGCGAAGTAGCGGCGTTCGCGGTTGATGAAGATGCGGCCGATCAGGTAGCCTTCGTCGGCGTTGCGGTTGAATTTGAACGAGTCGGACAGGAAGTTGTAGATGTTGATAAGTCCGCAGTAGGAGTTGTCGCGGTCGGCCTGCACGTAGGGGTTTTGCCAGATGAGGTGGTCGGAGCCGAACTCGAAGACGTCGGTGTGCATCTGGAAGATCAGGATGTCGTTGGCTACCTGCAACTGGGCCTCGAACTTGCCGCGGTCGCGGTATTCGAGCCTCACGCGGCGGTCGAGTTTGCCGTCCAGTTCGTCGTCCATCTCCGAGGCCATCTCCAGCAGCGTCTCCTTCAGGGAGTTGAACGCTCTGAAGGTGTTGTCGAAAACCCGTTGTTTGAGTGTCGACTTGCGGATGATGGTGTCGAGAATCTGTGCTCTCAGCGGGGTTGTTTCCATGGTATGTAGGTTTTATTTTATGCGTATTTCGCGTCCTGCGGCCAGCTCCTCGTCCTTGCGGAGCTTGTTGAGTTTCTCGATCGACCGCGTGCGGATGGCGTAGGACTGGCCCACGGAGTAGGCCGTTTCGCCCTGGCGGCAGATGTGGTGCCGGGAGTTGCCCTCCCAGCGTTTCCGCTTGCGTTCGATGTAGACCGCCTCGCCCGGCACCGGCTGGGCCTTCTTGTCCTTCAGATCGTTGAATTTGCGCAGGTTGCGCGGCGAGAGGCGGAACTTCCGCCCGATGTTCTCGAACGTGTCGTTCTCCTTGGCCAGCACGTAGTGCACGCCGTTGGTGACGTAGACGTTGTAACCCTGGTGGGCGTTGATCGTCACGCGGTAGTTGTCCGGGTCGACGGCCCCCTCGGTCCGGGCCAGTTCCTCCACGCTGCTCTGCGACGAGAACCACTCTTCGGGGTCGCGTTTCAGGCCGTAGCGCGAGGCGTAGAGCCGTGCGCCGTCGGGCCGGTCGAGCAGGAAGAGCTGGTTCTCCTCGATGATGCGGATGAGCCGCTGCGCGTAGTCGGGGGCCGTGGCGTAGCCCGCGGCCTTGAGACCCCGCGCCCAGCTCTTGTAATCGTCGGAGGAGTAGGCGAACAGCGAGTCGTAGCGGGGCTGCGAGTCGAGGAATTCGGCGTGGTCCCGGTACGACGCCTCGACCGAGGGGTAGGAGCGGAAGCATTCGCCCTTGGCGTCGTCGTCGTGGTAGACCTTGTCGCCCGTCCAGTTGCGCTTGCACTTGATGCCGAAGTGGTTGTTCGACTTCATCGACAGCAGGCTGTTGCCGCAGTCGGATTCGAGGATTCCCTGCGCCATGGTGATGCTCGCGGGGATTCCATAGCGCTCCATGTGGGCGATGGCGATGGGCATGTAACGGCTGATGTACTCTTCGCGCGTCTGGCGCACCTGCGCCCCGAGCTGCACGGAGATGCAGAGGAGGATTCCGGAGAGGAGTATTGCTTTTTTGGAAAAAGTCATTATCTTTGTTTAATCGTTACCGACAAAGGTATGATTTTCCGGTGAAAAATCCAATAATACTATAAAACCGCAAGCTATGTTTACCGAAAACGCGAATCGTATTTTCAACCGGTCCATCGAGGAGTATCACCGCTGGGACGATGTGGACCATCCCATCGACAATCCCTACGCGCCGGGCACGATCGACCATTTGCTCTACCACAAGAACTGGATCGACACGGTGCAGTGGCACTTGGAGGACATTATCCGCGACCCGGCCATCGACCCCGCGGAGGCGCTTCTCATCAAGCGCCGCATCGACAAATCGAATCAGGACCGTACGGACATGGTGGAGTACGTGGACTCCTACCTGCTGGACAAATACAAGGACGTAACGCCTGCCGAAGGCGCCCGGCTCAACACCGAGACCCCGGCGTGGGCCATCGACCGCCTGTCGATCCTCGCCCTGAAGATTTACCACATGGCGCGCGAGGCGGAGCGTACGGACGTGGACGACGCGCATCGCGCGGCCTGCCGGAAGAAGCTGGACGTGCTGCTCGCGCAGCAGGTCGACCTTTCGCAGGCCATCGAAGAGCTGATCGAGGACATCGAGGCGGGCCGCAAGTACATGAAGACCTACAAACAGATGAAAATGTACAACGACCCGGCACTGAATCCGGTGCTCTATGGGCAGAAAAAATAGCGTGGGGACGGCGAACGGCCTCCCGAACGGGGAACGAGCGGGCGGTGCGGCGGCCGGGAGCGGCGCGCCGGTTCCGTGTCACCTGCTGGTGATGCGCACCTCGGCGATGGGCGACGTGGCGATGCTGCCGCATGCGCTCCGTGCGCTGACGGCCGCTTATCCCGATCTGCGGGTCACGGTGGCCACGCAGGCCATGTTCAGGCCCTTTTTCGCAGGGCTGGATGTCGGGTTTCTCGACGTCGATGTAAAAGGCGCCCATCACTCCCTGGCGGGAATGTGGCGGCTGGCCGCCCAGGCCCGGAGGCTGGGCGTGGACGCCGTGGCCGACGTGCACGACGTGCTGCGCTCGAAGGCGTTCCGCCTCGCGATGCGTCTGCACGGCGTTCCGGCGGCGCATATCGACAAGGGGCGCGCCGGGAAACGGGCGTTCATCCGCTGCGGCGGCCGCGGCATGGAGCCGTTGCGCCACACGGTGCTGCGCTACTGCGACGTTTTCCGGAAGCTGGGATTCGTGCTGGACGACCCTGCGCCCGCCGTGCGCCGGGACCGCCCCAATCCCTTCGGGGAGAAACACGGCGTGTGGGTGGGCTTCGCACCCTTCTCCGCACACCGGGGCAAGACCTATCCCGAGGAGCAGAGCCGCGAACTCGTGCGGATGCTCTCGGAGCGTTACGGGCGGGTTTTCATCCACGGAGGCGGAGGCGCCGAACAGGCGTTCGCCGAGGAGATGGAACGCACGTATCCCAACGTCACGGCCTTGTACGGCAAGGTCCGTTTCGCCGGGGAGATGGACCTCATCGCCAACCTGGACTGCGTGGTGACGATGGATTCGCTGGTGATGCACCTGGCGTCGCTCGTCGCGACGCCCGTGGTGTCGGTATGGGGCGCGACGCATCCCGGGCTGGGTTTTCTGGGCTACGGGGTTTCGCCCGGGAACGTTTTGCAGGCCGACATGGCGTGCCGTCCCTGCTCGGTCTTCGGCAACAAGCCCTGCCGCTACGGCGACTACCGCTGCCTGAAAGCCGTTACGCCCGAAATGGCGGCCCGGCGGGTGGCCGAAATCACTGGCAGCTTGCCGGAATGTTCCGGAAACGGATAAACCGATTGAATCCATAATCCGTTCGGGGATGACCTTACGGAGCGATCGGACGGGAACCGGGGCTGAAAGCAGGCCTCCGGTTCCCGTCCGGAGTTTTATTTCGCCTTATTCACCGCTCCGGTTCCGGGGAGCCGTGTTTCATTTCCGTGAAATTGCATTTTCGGTTACGTAGAGGGTTCGCCTCATTCGTACTTATTATAACCGACCTGTTGAACTTATGAAGAAACTTCTTTTTCACCTGCTGATTTTCACCTTGTTTGCGGCCGCCGCCGGCTGCTCTTCCGGCAAGGACGACGACGGAAATCCCGATGTCAGATTCTATGCAGTTCCGGCTTCGCTGAATTTCGAGGTCGGGAAAACGACCTTGCAGCTGAGCATCTCGACGACGGGGCATTGGACGATCGTGTGCGACGACGAGTGGCTGGAAGCCGTTCCGGCGGAAGGCACGGGGAGTGCGAAGGTCGGAATCACCGCGCAGGCGAATCCTTTGGCGCAGCAGCGCACCTCGTCGCTGACGATCGCATACGGCGGTGCGGAACCGGCCGTCGTGCCCGTCACCCAAAAGGTCTCCGGGGAGGAGTCGGTCGACCTGTTCGGCTCGACCGATGAGATGAAAGCCTACCTGAAAGCGCGCGTTGAAGCCTGCAATTACGCCGAGTCGGTGACGACGACCGCCGGAGGGGTGCTGAAGTTCGGCTTCAAGGGCGCCGCGACGCGGGGCGTTCGGAAAGAGGCGATTCCCTTCTTTACGGTGAACGGCGGCGGTTACTGGGCGGCCGACGGCGTTGCGACGCCGGTGAAAGCCGACGCGGAGGCCCTGCGGGGCGGGGCGTCGCCCGCGGTGACGCTGACGGCCGGCGGAACGATCGCTTTCGACGGGGCCGACACGGGCACGGCCGCTCCTGCGGGCGGAGCCGTTGCGCTGCGCTGCGTGCTCGACACGGGGAAATACGTCTGCTTCGTCTTCGCCGACGGCGAGGTGATCCGGATCGGGAGCGAGCTTAACGGCTCGTTCAACCCGCCGCTGCCGGCGGGAGGCAAATCCCTCAAGATACTCTTTATCGGCAACAGTTTTACGGTCGATGCCACGGAGCATCTGCCGGGCATGTTGAAAAGCGCCGGAATCACCCATGTCCGGATGGTGCGGGCCTATCACGGCGGCTATAAGCTGCCCGAATTTTTCGAGAACTATGCCGCACCGGACATCTGCACCTATTATTACTGCGAGCCGGGAGCGACGAAGTGGGAGAACGAAGGGACGCTGAACCGTTCGCTCAAGAGCATCGTCGAGTCGGATACGTGGGACATCGTGACGTTGCAGGAGCACACCGGTTCGTACTATGCGTGGGAGTGGGACGGGACCGAGCGGGGCGCGATTTCCGGACTTTGCGACTACATCCAGCAGGCGCAGCCCCTCGACCGGCCCACGATCGGCTACATCATGGCCCAGGCCTACGGAGCCTACCACTCCCATTATCCGAAGTATTTCGCCAACCAGCAGGCGATGTTCGAGGCGATCGTGGCCCAGGTGCGGAAGATCACCGCCCAGACCTGCATCGACATCGTGATCCCCTCGGGAACGTCGCTCCAGAACCTGCGGACCTCGTCGCTGAACAGGGACAACGGGATGGACCTTACGCGCGACTCCTACCACATGGACTACGGAATCAGCCGTTACGCGGCCGCCGCGACGGTGTTCCGGACGCTCGTCACGCCCTGCACGGGCGTCAGCGTCGAGGGAAACGGCTACCGCTATTCGACCTCCAGCACCTCGACGATGGGTTATTCGACGCCGGTTACCGACGCCAACGCCCCGGTGGCGATCCGGGCGGCGCTGGAGGCCTGCCGGACGCCCTATGCGGTTACGGACATGAGCAAATACTGACGGACATGCAGAATCGTTTACGGGATTCGGAGCTTGTCGTGATGATGCGCGGCGGCGACAAGGCAGCCTTCGGAGTGCTTTTCGACCGCTACTACGACCTGCTGCACACCTTCGCCAGGCATATCGTCAAGGACTCTTCCGTGGCGGAGGACATCATCCAGAACGTCTTCGTCAAAATGTGGATGCGCAAGGAGCAGGTCAATCCCGAACTGTCGGTGCGCAATTACCTGCTGGTCGCCACGCGCAACGAACTTTTCGACTACATGCGGCTGCGGTACAACATGCTGCGCAGCGACATCAACGATGCGATGCTCAACGTCGCCGATGGCGATACGGACATTTACGACTACGTGGACGTGCGCGAACGGGTCGGGTTCATCGACTCGGTGATGCGTTCGATGCCCGACAAGCGGCGCGAGATATTCGCCATGCGCTACGACCGCAACATGACCAATGCCGAGATCGCCCGGGCGCTGAACCTCTCGATCCGCACGGTCGAAAAGCATGTCGACCTGGCGATCAAGCAGATCCGCAAGACGATCTCCGTCGTGACGCTCTTTTTTGTGCTGTTCTTCTGAAAACAAGACGAAACCTATGGATACCAAGAAAAATATGTCGCGTGAACAGCTGCTTGCCTACATGCGGGACAACTGCACGGAAGCCGAGGCGCAGCAGGTGCGCATGTGGCTGCGGGAGCGGCTGAAGGACCCGGGGCTGGACCAGCTGTTCAGCGACCTGCTGGACGCTACCGAGACCGAGTACGATCCCGAGGGCAAGGAGCGCGTGCGGCGTAAGCTGGACTCGATCCTCGCGGCATGCCCCGCCCCGAATTCCCCCCCCCCCGCAGCGGTAACCTCCGGCGGTGGCGGTGGTCCCTCCGTATAATCGAATACGCCGCCGCCGTTGCCGCCGTCGTTCTGGCGCTCCATTACAGGCATCAGGCCAACACCCCGCGCGAGTGGGTGGAGGTCTATGCCGGCATGGGCGAGCGCCGCGAGATCGTGCTGCCCGACAGCACGCACGTGTGGCTCAACGCCGGCACGAAACTCATCTATCCCAAGCAGTTCAACCGCTCGATGAGGCAGGTCTACCTGTCGGGCGAGATGTTCGCCGACGTCCGCCGCGACGAGGACCGCCCGTTCATCGTCTCCGCCGACCGGCTGGAGGTGAAGGTGCTCGGCACGCAGTTCAACCTCAAATCCTATCAGGAGGACGCCAAGTCGGAGGTGAGTCTGGTGCGCGGCAAGGTGTCGGTAGGCATCAAGGCGTCGAAGATGAACGGGAAACTCACCCTCGCGCCCGGAGACATCCTCCGTTTCAACAAGACCAACAATCACATCGACTTCCTCAATTTCGATCCCGATTCCTATGCGAACTGGATCGACAACAACAACTTCTTCTTCGTGGAGCAGACCCTGGGCGACATCGTCGCCGACCTGCGCCGCCACTTCGCCGTCGAGATCGTCGTCACGGACAAATCGCTGTGCGACGAGACCTACTACGCCTCGTTCGTCAACGAGGAGTCGCTCGACGAAATCCTCGATGCGCTCAACAAGGACCGCCTTTTCTCGGTGCGCAGGGAAGCCGAGGTATATTACATATCGCCACCCCTAAAATAACCATATCATGTAGTACACAGAACGAACGGAATCTTTAATGACCTATTTCTCAAAACTTCAAATCTTAACGTAATGAATAAACTTTTACCTTCCGTCAAAAGTTTGATCACGCTTGCCGCACTTCTGTGCTTCCTGTTCCAGGCCTCCGCGGCCTCGGCCCAGAAGGTGAGCCTGTCGGTCCGCAATGCGACCGTCAAGGCGGCGATCGAACGCCTGCAAAAGGATTACGGCTACTCGTTCGTCATCAAGACGAAGGATGCCGATGTGAACAAGAAGATCACCCTCGATGTCAAAAACGAGGAGATCGGCGCGGTCGTCGGGAAGATGTTCGCCGGACAGAACGTCGTGAGCAGCGTCGAGGGCAAGATGATCGCCATCATGTCCGCCCCCGCGAAGCGGGACGCCGCGGCCCGCGCTTCGGTCAATGCCGTCGTGAAGGGCGTCGTGAAAGACAGCGCCGGGAATCCGATCACCGGCGCCACGGTGATCGTCGACGGCACGACGATCGGCGCCACCACCGACCTCGACGGCTCGTTCTCCGTACGGATCGGGGCGCGCACGGATGTCCGCCTGATCGTCTCCTACCTCGGCCTGAAGACCAGGGAGGTTGCAGTGGACGATCCGGCACGGTTCTATGAGGTCCGGCTCGAAAACGACAACATGGCCCTCGACGAGGTGGTCGTGGTCGGTTACGGCACGCAGCGCCGCAGCCTGGTGACCAACGCCATCAGCCAGTTCAAGCCCACCGAGGAGAACATGCGCAGCGTGATGTCGCCCTCGGAACTCCTTCAGGGCCGCATCGCCGGCGTGTCGATTTCGACCAGTTCGGGTAACCTCGGCTCGGCCGAGAAGATGAGCATCCGCGGTTCGTCGTCGCTCAGCGCCAGCAACGAGCCGCTTTACGTGATCGACGGCATTCCGCTGTCGAACAACTCGGCGTCGCTCTATTCGTTCGGCGAGAACATGAGTTCGCTGGCGACGCTCAACCTCACGGACATCGAGTCGATCGAGGTGCTGAAGGACGCCGCTTCGGCCGCGATCTACGGCTCGCGCGCCACCAACGGCGTCGTGCTGATCACCACCAAGCAGGGCCGCGAGGGCAAATCGGAGGTCAAGGTCAACTACGGCTTCAGCATCACGCAGTTTCCCAACACCGGGCGCCGCGAATACGTCGGTTCGAAGCAGTACGTCGAGGTCTTCAACGAGGGCGTCGACAACTACAACCGCCAGAACGGCTTCACGGTCAACAGCTCGGGATATGTCAAGCCCATCCGCAATCCCTACGGAGACATGCCCGACACCGACTGGCTCGACCTGATCACCCGGCTCGGGCAGTCGCACTACCTCGACCTGTCGTTTTCGGGCGGCAACGCCAAGACCAAATACTACCTTTCGGGCAGCTACAACTACCAGGAGGGCGTCATCAAGACGAACGACATCTCGAAGGTCAACCTCAAGTCGAACATCAACCACGAAATGTTCAAATGGCTGAAGGTGGGCGCCAACATCAGCGGCAACTACCTGCACAACAACCGTATCCCGGGAGCCAATCTCGGATCGACGATCATCGGACGCGCCGTGCAGCAGCGTCCCTTCGACCGTCCCTACAAACCCAACGGCGGCTATTACACGGGCGGAACCGACGAACTGCTGCTGCACAATGCCGTGCAGATTCTCTCCGAGGAGACCTCCTATACGGACAACTACCGCTTCATCGGTTCGTTCTGGGCCGAGGCGCAGATCATCAAGGGCCTGACGGTCAGGGCGTCGTACAACAACGACTCGGCCTACACCTACGACTACATCTATTACAATCAGAACCACCCCTATGCCGCCGACAAGGGCCGCATCCTGGACCGGAACCGGTTCGTGATGACCAACACGATCGACCTCTACGCCAACTATAACCGCAAGATCGGCGAAGATTTCGAACTCGGGGCCATGGTGGGTCACTCGTTCCTCAAGACCAGGAGCCGCACGTCGTACATCGATGCGCAGAACTATCCCTCGCCGGCGTTCGACGTGGCGAGCGTGGCCGCCAACATCGTCGATGCCAGCGCCGGACTGTCGGAATATGCCATCGAATCCTATTTCGCCCGCTTGAGCCTCGCCTACAAGGACCGTTACGTGGTCAATGCCACGATCCGTACCGACGGTTCGTCGCGCTTCGCGCCCGACTGCCGCTGGGGCTGGTTCCCCTCGGTGTCGGTCGGCTGGAACGTCTCGAACGAGTCGTTCTGGAACGCCGAGAAGACCGACCTGAAGATCCGCGCCAGCTACGGCCGCACGGGTAACCAGGACGGAATCAGCAACTACGGCTGGCAGGCCCTGATCAGCGGCGGCGTCAACTACGGCGGCCAGAGCGGCATCGCCATTTCGTCGAGCGGCAACGACCGTCTGACGTGGGAGACCGCCGACCAGTACAACGCCGGATTCGACTTGAGCTTCCTGGGCGGCAAGATCAACATGATCGCCGACGTTTACCTGAAGAACACGAACAACCTGCTCTACTCGAAGCCCGTGCACGCCACGACGGGCGAGACCTCGATCCTGAGCAACATCGGGTCGATGCGCAACAAGGGTGTCGAGTTCACGATCAACACCCACCTCAATCTGGGCAAGGTGCTGTGGAGTTCGTCGTTCAACATCGCCCGCAACGTCAACAAGCTGACGTCGCTGCTCGAAGACGACCTGCTGTCGATCGGCGCCAACCGCGCGCTGAAACTCGGACGGACGGTGGGTTCGTGGTACATCTTCCGCACGGACGGCATCTACCAGTACGACGGCGAGGTGCCGCAGGCGCTCTACGACAAGGGCGTGCGCGCCGGCGACGTCAAGTACTGGGACCGCAACGGCGACGGGAACATCACGGACGACGACCGTATCGTCACGGGCAACCCCAACCCCAAATTCTCGGGCGGCTGGAACAACACCTTCAAGTACAAAGGGCTGGAATTGAGCCTCTTCTTTACGTACAGCTACGGAAACGACGTGTATGCGTCGTGGATGATCCCCGGCTCCAAGCCCGGCCATACCCGCTCGCTGCTGAAAGCCTATGCCGACAACCGCTGGACGGGACCCGGCACGTCGGACAAATACCCGCGCGCGATCTACTCGTACAGCGGCTGGAACGGCAAGAACTCGACGATGTACCTGACCGACGGTTCGTTCATCCGCCTGCGCTCGGTGACGCTGGGATACACCTTCCCGCAGCGGCTGGTTTCGAAAATCCACCTCAAGGGACTCCGGGTCTATGCCCAGGGCGACAACGTCTTCCTCTGCTCGCGCTATCCCGGCTGGGACCCCGAGACGAGCGTCAATCTCGATCCGCGCTTCTACGGCGAGGATAACGACGGCGTTCCCCAGCCGCGCATCTTCAAGTTAGGCGTAAACATCACTTTCTAAATCCGACAATCATGAAATCGTTGCATAAAATCATCTTGTTTGCCCTGCTGCCCCTGATGGGTGCTTGCAGCGGCATGCTCGACATCGAGCCGCATTCGGCGGTCTCCCCGACGGTGGTCGGCTCCGACGACATCGAGGCGCTGCGCATCGGAATGTACAATAAGGTTCAGGAGGGACCTACCTACTACTCCTACATCGCGTTCGACCTCTTCGGCGGTGAGCTGATGACCAGCACGGGCCGCCCGATCGACCTGATCAACTCGCTTTCCAATGCGCTGCATACGTTTGTCAGCAGCCAGTGGAACGGCTACTACAAGGCGCTTTTGCAGGTGAACAACGTCATGTCGATCGCCGAGGGGCTGGCCGACAGCCCCACGCGGAACCGGGTGCTGGGCGAGTGCCGCTATTTCCGGGCGTATATTTACCTCTGTCTGGTGACCCGCTTCGGCGACGTGCCCGTCCTGCGGCAGAACACCCAGGCCAAGGTTTCGCGCGACCCGGCCTCGATGGCCTGGGAGCTGGTCGAGGAGGATCTCGACGCGGCTTCGGGCTTCCTGAACGGGTTGAGCGCCGACAGTTTCTACTACGTGTCGCCCGCCGCCGTGACGGCCCTGAAAGCGCGCGTGAAACTCTATCTGGGCAAGAAGGGAGAGGCCAAGGAGTTGGCCGAGAGCCTGATCGCCAATCCGAACTACGCACTCGACGACTTCGACAAGATTTTCCGCTCGAAGGCCAACAAGGAGGTGATCTTCGCCTTCTCGTGCCTGACCGAGGACGGTTCGTCGATCAAGATTTCCAACCAGTTCTACTCCTACAACCACCCCAACAAGGGCAGTTACAACTACCGTCCCGCGGGCGACGTGATGACGATGTACGCCGACAACGACCTGCGCAAGGAGGTGTCGATCACCACGCTCGACAACCTGAACTTCGTCAACAAATACCCCAGCGGGCAGACCGGGTCGGACCCCGTGGTGATTTCGCGTCTGGCCGAAATGTACCTGATCAGCGCCGAGGCGCAGGGGCTGAACGGAGGTCTGGATCGTCTCAACGAACTGCGGGAAAAGCGCGGCCTCGACAGGGTGAGTCCGGGGAACGAAGCCGATTTTCTCGACGCGGTGCTTCAGGAGCGCCGTCTGGAGTTCCTCGCCGAGGGTTTCCGCTGGTACGACCTCGTGCGGACCGGAAAGGCTACGCAGACGCTCGGCACGAAGGACTACCAGTGCCTGATGCCGCTTCCGAGCCGGGAGTTGCTTTACAATCCGAACCTCAAACCGAATAATCCGGGTTATTAGCGGGATTGTCCAATATGCATAAAACGATAAAACGATGAAAACATACAGATATATGATCGGAATGCTGTTGTGCGTGTGGCTGCTTGCTGCGTGCGACAATTCGAATGCTTTCGACGAATACGCCAAGTTCGACACGACCGCCCAGACGGCCTGGGGACAGAGCATCGTCGACGGATCGAACGGGTATGTGGCTCACGTGAAGAGCGACAGGACCTACAACCTGGCCGACGGCGTGGACGTGCTGGAGATGGCATTTCTGGCCGACGACGGACTGGCCATGCAGCTGTTCCTGTTCAAGATCGCCCTGAGCGACAAAATCACCCTGCGCACGACGCTCGCCGACGACAAGAACCAGGTGGGCACCGGCCAGACGATTATGAAGCAGCTCGAGGCGATGCAGAAGAACGGGAAGAAGGTCTTGGGCGGCACGAACGCCGACTTCTTCAATACGACCTACATCCCCTACGGCGTATGTTACCGCGACGGCGTGGCGGTGAAGACTTCGTTCAGCCGTACGGACTGCAACGTCTTCGTGATCACGAAGGACAACGAGGCCTGCTGCTTCACGGAGGAGGAGTACGCTCTTCACAAGGACATCGTCCGCGAAGCAGTCTGCGGCCTCGGCACGCTGCTGCTCAAGAACGGCGAGCAGCTGGACCAGAGCGGCAACACGATGCCGGTGGCGAACATGGAACCGCGTACGGCGATCGGCGTGTCGCAGGACGGCAAGGAGGTCTACCTGATGGTGGTCGACGGCCGTAACTTCTACTATTCGAACGGCGCCGACCTGCTGGACCTGATGAACCTGATGTCGGCCTGCGGAGCCAGCGACGCGCTCAACCTCGACGGCGGCGGCTCGTCGACCTTCATCGCTCGCGACGGCGCGGAGGGCGAACTCAAACTGCTGAACTGGCCGACCGACCAGGGCGGGGTCATGCGCAAGGTGGCGACCGGATTGGCGATTGTTGAACAATAAAAGACGGAACCGATGAAAACGATATTTCAATACCTGCTCCTGACGGCCGCATGCGCGGCGCTGGGAGCCTGCCAGGATTTTAGCGACGATACGGCCTTTACTCCCGAGACGCCCGAACTGTCGTTCGTGGAGACGAGCATCACCGCGGAGAAGGCCACCAAGGACTACGAACTTTCGATCAAATCGAACCTTCCGTGGCGCATCGAATGCGACAAGGACTGGGTGTCGTTCGATCCGTCGTACGGACAGGGCGACGCCACGATCACGGTGACCGTGGCCGCAAACCGTACGCTCGACGAACGCACGGCGACGATCTCGGCCTATGTCATCAAGGGCGAGAACGTCACGCTGCCCGTGACGCAGGCCGCTGCGAGCGCTTCGGACCTGGCGACGCACTACTATGTCAAGACCGACGGCTCGGCCGACAAGGACGGCCTGACATGGGAGACGGCGACCACGCTGGCCAACGCGATCGACCAGGCGATGAACGGCGACGTGATCCATGTGGCTGCGGGTTCCTACGTGCCTTCGGTTCCGCTGACGGGCATGAAGACCGCGCTGGACAACACGTTCGAAATCCACAGCAACTTCTCGATGATCGGCGGCTATCCGGCCGATGCGGCCGAGGGCGCCGTGGCTGATCCCGTGGCGAACGAGACGATTCTGGACGGCGACCACGCCGTATGCCACGTGGTTGCGGTGACGGCGGCCAAGATGAACGGCATGAAGGCTTCGCTCGACGGATTCACGATCAAGAACGGTTCGTCGCAGTTCGGATCGGTGGGCAGCACGACGATAGGCGGCGTGAAGTTCTACCAGAGTTACGGCGCGGGCATTTTCATCGGCAACGCGACGGTGGACATCCTCAACTGCAAGATCGTCGACAATACGGACATCCGCATGGGCGCCATCCGTGTCGACGCCGGAGCCGAGGCGTTGTTCGACAACTGCGTGGTTGCCGACAATGCGACCAAGTCGACGACGACGTACAACTGCGGCGGCCTGTGGGCCGACGGAGCCAAACTGCTGCGGATCAACAACTGTACGTTCAGCAACAACAAGGCGTCGGGCGTAGCTCCCTGTATCTACGTCTTCGGCGACACGGGCGGCAAGACCAATGTGCTGATCAGCAACACCACGATTTCGGGCAACAGCGTCAATCCCGAGCATGCGACCCTAAACGGCGGCGGTATCTACGTCCGCGAAAACGGCAACCTGGTGATTGTCAATTCGACGGTCTATGGCAACCATTCCGGAAAGGGCGGCGGTATCGCGGTCTACGGCACGGCGGCCAAGCCGAGCAAGGCGGTGATCGTCAGCTGTACGATTGCCGGCAACACGACGGTGACGGCCGGAAACGGCGCGGGATTGCAGCAGGCTGCCGTCGGAGGGGCCATCGAGGTCTACAATACGCTGATCTCGGGCAATACGACGGACGGCGCGGCCGACGATGTCGCCTGGTTCAAGGACGCCAGCTACAAGGTCGCCAACTCCATTATCGGAGGCACGGTCTATAATGCCGACGGTATGGCTGTCGCAGGCGCGGCGTTCGATCCTGCCTCGATGCTCAGCCCGCTGGGCGACAACGGCGGTGCGACGAAGACCTGCGTGCTGCTCGGCGACGCGAATCCGGCGCGCCAGTACGGCATGTCCGCTTCGGAGCTGAAGATCCTGGGCGAGACGCTCGATCCGGCTTTCGGCGAGGCGGTCAGCGCCATCGACCAGACCGGCGCTTCGCGCACGGGCAAGACGGTGATCGGAGCCGTCGTGAAATAAATCTGTTCACAGGGGGCGTGCTTTCTCGGTGCGCCCCTTTTTTTGTATCTTTGGGGTCGTAACGCCCCTTTTATCTGTCGCGGCGTCCGGCCGCCCCGCAAGGAGGTGCGGTTTTGCATCGGCCCGACTTTTTTATGATCTTTACAGTTATGAAACTTTACAGAACCGGACTGCTGCTGCTTGCAGTCCTATGCACAATCCCGGTGTTTGCCGGGCAGCCGCCGCGGCTGAAGGTGGGTTCCTCGTCCGGGATTTTCGGCCCGGTGACGAACTGGACCTACGAAACCTTCGCCGAGGCGAAGAGGGCTGGCATCGACGCCATCGAGATCAGCGCGTCGACGCTGTTCCTGAACAAGGAGATGACCGACGATCGGCAGATCGAGGCGCGCTGCCGTCAGCTGAAGCGCGACCTCAAGCGCGCCGGAATCGAAATCTGGTCGGTGCACATGCCTTTCGGCCGCGAGATCGACCTCTCGCAGACGGACGAGGCCGTGCGGCAGCGGAGTGTCGAACTGCACCGCCGCGTGCTGCGCTTCTGCAAGATCCTGTCGCCGCGGATCGTGCTGTTCCACCCGAGCTGGTATCTCGGGCACGGGGAGCGTGACGCGCGGATCGCGCAGCTGGTGCGCTCGGTCGGGGAGCTGCTTCCCGATGCGAAGAAGATCGGCGCCCGGGTGGTGATCGAGAACATGCTGGGCTACGAACTGGTCAAGGACGGGAACTACGAACGCCCGCTGGGCCGTACGGTCGAAGAGGTGCTGCACATCATGTCGCTCGTGCCCCGGGAGGTGGACGCTGCGGTCGACACCAACCACATCGACAATCCCGAACTGCTGATCAGTGCGCTCGGACGCCGGGTGAGGACGATTCACGTCAGTGACGGCGACGGCCGCAGCGAGTGTCACGAACTGCCGGGCCAGGGCCGGGGCGACAACGACTGGACGGCGATCCTGAAGACCCTGTACGAGGATGCGCACTACCGGGGCGTCTTCATGTACGAGGTGAAGAAGGCGGAGTTCCCGCAGTTGAAGGCTTGTTACGACCGGTTGTACGAACAGTACGTGCAGTCGAAGCAATAAGGACGGTCGGGTTAAATGAGAACGCGGTTTGATGAAGTTACATCAAACCGCGTTCTTTGATTCCGGGCCGCTGGCCGGTCACCTGCGGACCACGATGCAGTTGGGGACCCCGCGCTCGCCCTCGTGGTCGAAGCGGCGGTTGTCATAGGGATGGTTGAGGACGCCTTCCTGCGCCGTCCAGAGCGTCGAAGAGCCGCCGCCGTCGAGGTTCAGCGCCTCGGTAAGACCTAACTGGCGTGCGATGTAGGCTGTTTCGGCGATGGTCGCGCCGTCGCCCTGGCCTTTGAAACGCCCGTCGATCACGGCCATCACCACCGTGCCGTCGGCCCGTTTGCCGATCAGCGTCCGGGGATGGCGGCGCGTGTAGAAACTGCTTCCGGAGGTGTATTCGACCACCTTGCCGCCGTCGATCAGCACCGGGCCTGCGGCCAGCGCCGAGCGGTAGCGGCGCGCCACGTCGGCATACTGCGTCGTGTCGCACGGGAAGATCTCCATCCGGCGGCCCTTGCGGTCCTTGAAGGCGATGACGCCGTTGGTGCGGAATGCCTCCTCGGGGGTGGTGCGTCCCACGATCTTCCTGTCGAGCAGGACGAAGGTGACCGGTTCGAAGGTTTTGACGTTGAAGTAGCTGCCGTTGACGGCGATCTCCGCGCCGGCGGCCTTCCCCAGATCGCTCGTGGACTCGGCCCTGCGATCGAGGTGGACGATCGAGGTGGTGAACCTGCGTCCGGGGTAGGTGGCGACGGAGATGCTCTGCCGCGACCCGAACATGTCGATCTGGGCGTAGCGGCATTCGGCGCCGCCGCCGAGGTCGGCCGTGCGCCATTGGGCGGAGGCGAATGCAATCGAGTCGCGGGGTGTCTGCGCCGCGGCGCTGGAGGAAAAGAGGAGCAGCAAGGCTCCCGTCAGAATTTTGTTCATGGTTCGGATAAACGGGTTAGTAGCCACAAATTTACGCATTTAGCACGGATTTAGCAAGCGTCGGAGCCGCTATTTTCGGGGAAAAACGGACGCCGGACCCTCCCGGAAACGAAAGCGCCCCCGGAAGTCCGGAGGCGCTGGTTTTTCGGGGCGGAAAAGCTGTTTACTGCCTGGCCTTGGTGTAGACCGTGCCCGTGCCCTCGATCGTGAGGGTGTAGTTCCCGTCGGCCGTTTTGGCGATCATGCCCGTCTGGGTGAAGTCGATGGTCTGGCCGTTGCCGAGGCTCTGGCCCTTGAGCAGGATTTTGTCCGCCTCGCCCTGAAGCTCCCACGAGGTGTAGACCAGCGTCGCCATGTTGATCGACCTGGCTGCGCCTTCGACCATGATCTCGACGCCCATGACGCCTTCGGAAGCAATCGGGTCGGGCATCGTCCATTTGCCGACGGCTTCGGCGTAGGTGGGATCGGTCGCGATCTTCGTGGCGGCGGCGCCGTCCTCCAGTTTGCCCGTGTAGTCCACGGTGACGGGGGCGCCGAGCAGCAGGCCGTTGGCGTCGCTCTTGTCGGCGTCCGTGGTCGCGAAGGTGCAGGTGCTCTCGTCGGTCAGTGCACGGACGGTGACGGTGTTCATCGAGGCGTCGGTGATGAATCCCGAGAAGGTTTTGGGGGTGTTGTCGGCGCAGGCCGTCAGGCCGGCGAAAGCCAGTGCGGCGATCAGGGTTTTCGAGCTTCTCATTGGTATCGAGTCTTTAAAGGTTTTTACGCTGTGAAATTACGCATTTTCCCCGGGAATTGTAGGGATTAACGCGATTTTATGTATTCGTCGATGGCTTTGGCCGCGGTGCGTCCCGCGCCCATGGCCAGGATGACCGTCGCGGCGCCCGTCACGGCGTCGCCGCCTGCGAAGACGCCCGGACGGGTCGTCGCGCCGCGCTCGTCGGCCGTGATGCAGCC
>ENA-ORLY01000068-ORLY01000068.1-human-gut-metagenome-genome-assembly--contig:-NODE-68-length-150335-cov-4.411958_pt1 | contig 150335 bp, 165 predicted proteins | sample MGYA00243071_ERZ508832 | MGnify/ENA primary metagenome ERZ508832 (study PRJEB26277, sample SAMN04329777) | human gut metagenome | biome: human-associated habitat | host: Homo sapiens | place: USA... | reverse complement strand
CCCGATCGCAATCGAGCCTGGTCTGCGTTTTGCAATTCGCGAAGGCGGCCGTACTGTTGGCGCCGGCGTTGTTGCTGGTATCAATGAATAATCTTTAATTAGATCCCGAATGAGGGGCTAATAAAAGCCCCTCATTTACTTATGTTTATTTGCATGGCCCTGCGATGATGTGAGAGGTTGCTTGCCTGCTAGACAGGGAGATTTTCACGGAGTATGTCCGTTCTTAGAAACTGGGCGATTAGGAGGAAAAATTTTAATGTCAAAATCACAGAAAATCAGAATACGCTTAAAAGCGTATGATCACAAAGCGCTTGATCAAAGTGCTGCAAAAATTGTAGAAACTGCGAAACGTACCGGTGCTCAGGTTTCCGGCCCTATTCCGCTTCCTACTGAAAAAAATATCTATACGATTCTGCGTTCCCCTCATGTAAACAAGGATTCTCGTGAACAATTCGAGATGCGTACCCACAAAAGACTTGTAGACATTCTGGAACCGACTGCGAAGACCGTTGATGCTTTAATGCGTCTTGATCTTCCTGCCGGCGTAGATATCGAGATTAAACTGTAAGGAGGAGGTGCAATAATGGCTAAAGGAATCTTAGGCAAGAAAATTGGTATGACCCAAATTTTTGAAGCTGACGGCAGATTGATCCCTGTTACTGTTGTAGAAGCAGGACCTTGTGTTGTTGTTCAAAATAAAACCGAAGAAACAGACGGTTATAATGCTGTTCAACTTGGCTTTGGTGAAATTAAAGAAAAACATATGACCAGACCAATGAAAGGCCATTTTGACAAAGCCGGTGTAACTCCGGTTAAATTTGTCAAAGAATTGCGGTTGTCTGCTCCTTCTGAATATACAGTCGGCCAACAAATCACTGCTGACATTTTTGCTGCTGGAGAACTGATTGATGCAACCGGTATTTCCCGCGGTAAAGGCTTTGCAGGCACTATTAAGCGCCACAATTTCGCTCGTGGTCCTATGAAGCACGGTTCCAAATCCCATCGTGAACCTGGTTCCATGGGTCCTATGCATTCCGGTCCTGGCGGTAGAGTTATCAAAGGCAAAAAATTGCCTGGCCGTATGGGTAATGCACAAGTAACTGTTCAACGTTTGACTGTTGCTAAAGTTGATGTTGAACGTAATCTTATTTTGGTCAAAGGCTCCATTCCTGGTGCCGCTGGTTCTTTTGTTGTAATCAAAGAAACAGTAAAACCTAATAAATAAGAGCGTAAGCGAAAGAAAGGAGGATGCTTCTAATGCCGAAGTTATCAGTATATAACATCTCCGGTCAAGCTACCGGTGAAGAAATAGAATTGAATGATCTCGTGTTTGGCGTTGAATTTAATGAAGCTGTTGTACATCAAGCAATTGTTATGCAACAGGCTGCTGAACGTCAAGGCACTTCTGCTACCAAAACCCGCGGTATGGTTCGCGGCGGCGGTCGTAAACCGTGGAGACAAAAAGGCACCGGCCGCGCTCGCAGCGGTTCTACCCGTTCTCCTATTTGGGTAGGTGGTGGTACCACTTTTGGTCCCCAACCTCGCAGTTATGCGAAAAAAATGCCCCGTAAAGCTCGTCGTTTGGCAATTCGTTGTGCATTGTCTGCAAAAGTTGCTGCCGGTGAGCTTATCATTGTTGAGGGCTTGAGCTTTGATGCTCCTAAAACTAAAAATGTTGTAACTATGCTGTCTGCTTTTGATGCAGCTGATAAAAAGGCTTTACTCATCACTGACGGTTCTAATGAAAATGTTGAGCTGTCTTCACGCAACATTCCGAAAGTCACTGCACTTTCCAACGGTTGCCTGAACTGCTTTGATCTGCTTCATAACAATAAAGTGTTCTTAGCAAAAGACGCTGTAGCTAAAATTGAGGAGGTGCTCGCATAATGGCTGCTAACCCTCGCGATATTTTACTCCGTCCGATCATTACTGAAAAAACTTCCGTAATGCTTCAAGACAACAAATACACTTTCCAAGTTCCTTTGACTGCTAACAAAGTGGAAATCCGCCAGGCAGTTGAACAAATTTTCAAAGTAAAAGTGTTAAACGTAAATACTGTCCGCGTATTTGGCAAAACCAAACGCATGGGTAAATACGTTGGCAAACGTTCCGATTATAAGAAAGCAATCGTGAAACTTGCTGAAGGCAATACGATTCCCCTTTTCGAAGGAATGTAATTTGACGTAATAAGGAGGCAAATTAAATGGCTATTAAAAGCTTTAATCCGTATTCTCCTTCGAGACGCTTCATTACAGTGTCTACCTTCGAAGAGATTACAACTGATAAGCCTTACCGTCCGCTGGTTGAAAAACTGCAAAAACATGCAGGTCGCAATAACACCGGCAAAATGACTGTTCGTCATCAAGGCGGCGGTAATAAAAGACAATATCGTATCATCGATTTTAAACGCAATAAAGACGGTGTTCCGGCTCGTGTTGCCACTATCGAATACGATCCTAACCGTAATGCACGTATCGCTTTAGTAAACTATGCTGATGGCGAAAAACGTTATATCCTCGCTCCTTTAGACCTTAAAGTAGGCGATGTTATCGAAAGCGGACCTGATGCTGATATCAAAATCGGCAACTGTCTGCCTTTGAAAAATATGCCGCTTGGTACTATGGTTCACAATGTTGAGCTTAAAATTGGCAAAGGCGGTCAAATTGCCCGCGGTGCTGGTACTTCTGCTCAGTTGATGGCTAAAGAAGGCGATTATGCTCTGCTTCGTCTCCCTTCCGGCGAGATCCGCAAAGTGCATATCAACTGCCGCGCCACTATTGGACAAGTTGGCAATATCGACGCTGAAAATATCTGCATCGGTAAAGCAGGCCGTTCTCGTTGGCTCGGTATTCGCCCGGCTAACCGCGGTGTTGTAATGAACCCGAATGACCATCCGCATGGTGGTGGTGAAGGTCATTCTCCTGTTGGCCGTAAACGTCCTGTTACTCCTTGGGGTAAATGTGCATTTGGTACTCGTACCCGCAAAGAGAAAAAAGCTTCTAGCAAATTAATCGTAAAACGTAGAACGAAATAATTATAAGGATAGAGAAAGGAGGCTAACCTAGTGTCCAGATCAATCAAAAAAGGACCGTATGTCCATGCAAGTCTTCAAAAGAAGATTGAAGCGTTGAACGCTTCTAACGATAAAAAAGTCGTAAAAACATGGTCTCGCAGCTCCACTATTCTTCCGGATTTCTTGGGCCATACTATTGCTGTTCATGATGGACGTAAACATGTGCCTGTATTTATCACTGAAGATATGGTAGGCCACAAACTAGGAGAATTTGCTCCTACGCGTACTTATAAAGGCCATGCCGATAAGAGTACATCTTTAAAATAAGGGGAAAGGGGGCAAAATAACATGGAAGCAAAAGCTATTGCAAGATATGTTCGCATCGCGCCGCGCAAGTTGCGTATCGTGATTGATCTTATCCGCGGCAAAGCTGTGGGTGAAGCATTCGCGATCCTCAAACATACCCCTAAGGTTGGTTCTGAGGTTATCGAAAAGGTACTGCGCAGTGCAGTTGCAAACGCTGAACATAACTATGATATGAATGTGGATAATCTGATCGTATCTTCCTGCTTTATAGATCAAGGTCCGACCATGAAAAGAATCCATCCGCGTTCCCGTGGGCAAGCGTTCAAAATCTTAAAACGTTCTAGCCACGTAACAGTTGCTGTTAAAGAAAAATAATATCCCGGAAAAAGGAGGGAAAAGATAGTGGGTCAAAAAGTTAATCCGCATGGTCTCCGCGTAGGTATTATCAAAGATTGGGATTCCAAATGGTATGCTGACAAAGACTATGAGAAATTCTTATTAGAAGATATTAAAATTCGTGAATTCATTAAAGAAAAACTGTTCTTGTCCGGTATCTCTAAAGTAGAAATCGAACGCGCTTCGAATAGAGCCCGCATCTCTATCCATACTGCTAAACCTGGTATGGTAATCGGTCGTCAGGGCAGCAACATTGAATTGCTGAAAAACGACTTGAAAAAAATGACCGACAGCGTAATTGATATCAACATCGTTGAGGTAAAAACCCCGGATATGGACGCAACTTTGGTTGCAGAGAACATTGCATCTCAATTGGAACGCCGTATCGCTTTCCGCCGTGCAATGAAACAATGTGTTGGCCGTACCATGCGCATGGGCGCTAAAGGTATTAAAGTTCAGGTTGGCGGTCGTCTGGGCGGTGCTGAAATAGCTCGCAGCGAAAGCTATCGTGAAGGCAGCATTCCTCTGCATACTCTGCGTGCTGATATTGATTATGGCACAGCAGAAGCTCATACCACTTATGGCCGTATCGGCGTAAAGGTATGGATTTACAAAGGTGAAGTCCTTCCTGAAAGCAAAGAAGTAGCGCAAGCTGCTCCGGTGAAGGAGGCATAAACTAATGTTATTACCGAAGAGAGTTAAACATCGTAAACAACATAGAGGCCGTATGACTGGTCGTGCAATGCGCGGTAACAAAATCGCTCATGGCGAGTATGGCTTGGTAGCATTGGAACCCGCATGGATCACCAATCGTCAAATCGAAGCAGCTCGTATCGCAATGACACGTTATATTAAACGTGGCGGTCAAGTATGGATTCAAATTTTTCCGGACAAACCGATCACTGCAAAACCGGCTGAAACTCGTATGGGTAGTGGTAAAGGTTCACCTGAATATTGGGTAGCAGTAGTTAAACCCGGTCGTGTTATGTTCGAAATGAACGGAGTTAGCGAAGAGATCGCTAAAGAAGCTATGCGTCTTGCTAGCCACAAATTGCCTATTAAATGTAAATTTGTGACCCGCGCACAGCAAGAAGCCGAAGCTGCCGCACAAGAAAAGGGTGGTGAAGCTTAATGAAAACAACAGAAATTCGTGAAATGTCTGCTTCCGAGTTAGACAGCAAATTGGCTGGTTTGAAAGAAGAACTCTTCAACCTGCGTTTTCAAATGGCAACCGGACAATGTGAGAATCCGATGAAAATTCGCGAAGTCAAAAAGTCTATTGCCCGCATCAAGACCATTCAGCGTCAACGCGAGTTAAATGCCTGAGTGTGTTTGAAGTATGAAGAAGGAGGAAACAGTCGTGACCGAAGAAAGAAACGCACGTGTTACCCGTATCGGTAAAGTAGTAAGCGACAAAATGCAGAAAACTGTTGTAGTTGCTATTGAGCGTTTTGTTCAACATCCGCTTTACAAAAAAGGTGTAAAACATACTATCAAATTCAAAGCTCATGATGAAAATAACGAAGCGCATATTGGCGACGTAGTTCAAATTATGCAAACTCGTCCGCTTTCCAAAGATAAATGCTGGCGTGTTATTGAAATTTTAGAGCGTGCAAAATAAGATATTGCCGATCGGATAAATTGGCAAGGGAGGGAAAACCATGATACAACAACAAACCATTCTTAATGTTGGTGACAATACTGGCGCTAAGAAAGTTATGTGCATTCGCGTATTGGGCGGTTCTTACCGTAAATATGCTAACATTGGTGACGTTATCGTATGCGCTGTTAAAGATGCATCACCCGGTGGCGTTGTAAAAAAAGGTGACGTAGTAAAAGCAGTTGTTGTTCGTTCTGCAAAGGGCGTTCGTCGTCCGGACGGTTCTTATATCCGCTTCGACGAAAACGCAGCAGTTGTAATTAAAGATGATAAGAGCCCGCGCGGCACCCGTATTTTCGGGCCTGTTGCTCGTGAACTTCGCGATAAAGATTTCATGAAAATCATTTCTCTGGCACCGGAAGTGCTGTAAGAAATCTGATAATGCACATAAGGAGGTGTTCCTGAAATGACTGCAGCAATCAAAATGCATGTAAAAAAAGGCGATACCGTTTTGGTTTTGTCCGGCAAAGATAAAGGCAAAGAAGGAAAGATCATTGAAGCTCTGCCTAAAAAAGCTAAAGTAGTCGTTGAAGGCGTAAATAAAGTAAAACGCCATACAAAACCGTCTCAGGCTAATCCCCAAGGCGGCATCATTACTAAAGAAGCTGCTATTGCTTCTTCCAAAGTAATGTTAGTATGCCCGGCTTGTAAAAAAGCTACTCGTATTAAAAAGACCGCAGTTTCCGGCAGCTTCGTAAGAACCTGCAAAAAATGCGGCGAAGTAATTGATAAATAAGATTCCGGGAAAGGAGGAAATTTTGAATGGCAAAAACAAGATTGCAAGAAAAGTATTTGTCCGAAGCTGTTAAAGGCATGATGGATAAATTCAACTATAAAAATGTTATGGAAATCCCTAAAATCGAAAAAGTTGTCATCAATATGGGTATCGGTGAAGCTGTAGCTAACAGCAAGGCATTAGATTCTGCTGTTGCAGATCTGACTTTGATCGCTGGTCAAAGACCAGTCATCACTAAAGCTAAAAAATCCATTGCAGCTTTTAAATTGCGTCAAGGGATGCCGATCGGTACCAAAGTTACCCTGCGCGGTGACCGCATGTATTACTTCCTTGATAAGTTGATGAACATTGCTCTTCCGCGTGTACGCGATTTTCGCGGCGTAAATCCCACCGCTTTTGACGGCCGTGGCAACTACGCATTGGGCATGAAAGAACAATTGATTTTCCCGGAAATTGAATATGATAAGATCGATAAAGTCCGTGGAATGGATATCATCATTGTTACTACCGCTAAGACTGACGAGGAAGCCAGAGAATTACTCAGACTCCTCGGAATGCCGTTCAGCGCATAAGTGAGGAGGGAATACCTTGGCTAAAAAAGCCCTGATTGAAAAATGGAAAAATGAGCCGAAATTTGAAGTTCGCCGTTATAATCGCTGCAAGGTTTGCGGCAGACCACATGGCTATATGCGTAAATTCGGTCTCTGCCGTATCTGCTTCCGTGAATACAGCTACCAAGGCGCTATTCCGGGAGTAACCAAAGCTAGCTGGTAAAACAGCAAATTAGGAAGGAGGGTATTTAAGTATGGTAATGACTGACCCGATTGCCGATATGCTTACCCGTATTCGTAACGCAAACTCGGTTCATCACGATAAAGTTGAAATCCCCGGCTCCAAAATCAAAGTAGCTATTGCTGAGATTTTGAAAGCTGAAGGTTTCATTAAAGATTTTGAAGTAATTGCCGATAGCAAACAAAATGTTATCCGCGTCAGCCTGAAATACGGTGCTAATAAGGAAAAAGTTATTTCCGGTATCAAACGTATTTCTAAGCCCGGCTTGAGAGTATACTCTCAAAAAGATCAGCTGCCCAGAGTCCTCGGTGGTCTCGGTATCGCAGTGATCTCCACTTCTCAAGGCCTGATGACCGATAAAGCTGCCCGTAAGGCTGGTCTCGGTGGAGAAGTGCTGGCATACGTCTGGTAATACTTGAAAGATAGGAGGTGCTCATAAGTGTCTAGAATTGGTAAACAACCAATTACTGTACCCGCTAACGTTACAGTTACTATTGAAAATAATTTGGTTACCGTTAAAGGTCCCAAAGGCGAATTATCTCGCCAAATCAATAAAGATATGAAATTGACTCTGGAAAACGGCGTACTGACTGTTGAACGTCCGAGTGATGAAAAAACTCATCGTTCCATGCACGGTCTTTCCCGTACTCTGATCAACAACATGGTTGTCGGTGTAACCACCGGTTTCAGCAAATCTTTAGAAATTGCCGGTGTCGGCTATCGTGCCGCTAAACAAGGCAATAACATCAACTTTACTCTCGGGTTCTCTCATCCGGTAGTAAAAGAGCCGCCTGCAGGTATTACTTTTGAAGTTCCGGCTCCTAACAAAATCGTTGTCAGCGGCGCAGACAAAGAAAAAGTCGGCGCAGTTGCAGCTGAAATCCGCACTCTGCGTCCGCCTGAACCCTATAAAGGCAAAGGTATTCGTTATGAAGGCGAATACGTTCGTCGTAAGATGGGTAAAGCTGGCGCTAAAGGCAAGAAGTAATTTCTAAAAGAAGGGAGTGAAACTCTTGCTTAACAGAGTTGATAAAAATGAGAAACGTCAAAAACGTCATCTCCGTTCTCGTCAATATATTATCGGTACGGCAGAAAAACCTCGTTTGAATGTATATCGTTCCTTGTCCAATATTTATGCACAAGTGATTAACGATGTAACAGGCGAAACGATTGTTGCTGCCAGCACTGTTGAGAAAGACTTGAAAGCTAACTACGGCGGCAATACTGAAGCTGCTAAAGCAGTTGGCAAGGCTATTGCTGAAAAAGCTTTGGCTAAAGGAATTAAAGAAGTTGTATTTGATCGTGGCGGTTACCTGTACACCGGTCGTGTTGCTGCACTGGCAGACGCGGCTCGTGAAGCTGGACTGCAATTCTAATAGAAGGAGGAATAAAAGTGGCGAATTTCGAAAAACAAGAAAGCGACTTAAAAGAGAAAGTCGTATTCATCAACCGCGTTGCAAAGGTTGTTAAAGGCGGACGTCGTTTCTCCTTCTCCGCACTCGTTGTAGTTGGTGACGAAAACGGTCATGTTGGTATGGGCCTTGGTAAAGCTGCCGAAGTTCCGGAAGCTATCCGCAAAGGCGTTGAAGATGCTAAAAAGAACCTGATTACTGTTCCTATGGTTGGCACTTCCATTCCTCATGAAATCATTGGTGTGTTCGGCGCAGGCCGTGTGTTCTTGAAACCGGCTGCAGAAGGTACCGGCGTTATTGCCGGCGGCCCTGTTCGTGCCGTACTTGAATTGGCAGGCGTACGTGATATCTTGACCAAATGTCAAGGTTCTAATAACCCTAACAATGTTGTTCGTGCAACTTTGGAAGGTTTAAAATCCCTGAAAAGTGCTGAAGCTGTTGCAGCTCTGCGCGGAAAAACCGTACAAGAATTACTTGGCTAAGGAGGTAGCATGATGGAACAAGTTAAAATCACGCTGACCCGTAGCTTGATCGGTTACCCGCAGGATCAACGCGCAACCGTAAAGGCTCTGGGCTTAGGAAAAATCAATTCTACTGTTGTTAAAAACGACACCCCGACTATTCGCGGTATGATTCACAAAGTTGAACATCTTGTGAAAGTTGAAAAAGTTGAAGCTTAAAACAAGGAGGTGTGCTACAGATGAATTTGCATGAATTATCTCCCGCTCCGGGATCTAAAAGAGCCTCCGTTCGCGTTGGCCGTGGTCTCGGTTCCGGACTTGGTAAAACATCTGGCAAAGGTCAAAAAGGACAAAAATCCCGCTCCGGCGGCGTAAAACGTCCTGGTTTTGAAGGTGGTCAAAAACCTTTGTATCTGCGTTTGCCTAAACGTGGATTCTATAATAGATTTGGCATGAATTATGTCGAAATCAATGTTGGTAGTCTCAATTGCTTTGAAGACGGCACAGTAGTTGAACCTGTAATGCTGATCGAACACGGAATGATCAAAAACATTCGTGATGGTGTTCGTATCCTCGGCAACGGCGAGCTTACTAAAAAGCTCACGGTTCAAGCTATGGGTTTCAGCAAATCTGCTGAAGAAAAAATTATTGCTGCCGGCGGAAAAGTAGAGGTGATCTAAGTGTTCGCAGCCCTCGCTAATATTTTCAGAATTACGGAACTCAGGCAAAAAGTTGTATTTACTCTCGCCATGTTCATCGTTTTTCGGGCTGGAACACATATCCCTGTTCCTGGCGTTAACGTAGCCATGATCGAGCAGCTTTTCCAAAGCGGTAATTTGTTTGGCCTGCTTGATATGTTTTCCGGCGGCGCCTTGAGCAAATTCTCAATTTTTGCTATGAGTATTACTCCATATATCAATGCGTCCATTATCCTTCAATTATTAAAGGTCGTTGTTCCTACATTGGAACAATGGTCCAAAGAAGGTGTGGAAGGTCAGAAAAAGGTTACTCAGCTGACTCGCGGCGGTACAGTTCTGCTTGGTTTTATCCAGGCTTTAGGTATGGCTTATGGTCTGAGATCGGCAATCAATAACCCCGGGATCATGTCGATTCTGTTGATTGCTATCAGTTTAACTGCTGGTACGGTATTTTTGATGTGGATCGGTGAACAGATTACGTCTAAAGGTATCGGTAACGGTATCTCGCTGATCATCTTTGCTGGTATCGTTTCCAGACTTCCTGATGGAATGCATGTTATTTTCCAATATCTGCAAGCCGGCACGGTTAACATTCTGAACGTGATTTTGTTCGCGGTGATAGCTTTGGCGATGATTGTCTTTGTTGTAGCGATCTCTCAAGGTATTCGCAAAATCCCGGTTCAATATGCAAAACGTGTTGTTGGCCGTAAAATGTATGGTGGTCACACCAGCTACATTCCTTTAAAGGTCAACCAGGCAGGCGTAATTCCGATCATCTTTGCATCCTCCGTGCTGATGTTTCCGGTTACGATTGGCCAGTTTGTAGACATTCCTTGGGTAAAAACTGTTGCAGGCTGGTTTGCATGGGGTACTCCTCTTCAAACTACTTTGTATGTATTGATGATTTTATTCTTCACTTACTTCTATACCGCAGTAAGCGTGAATATAGCTGAAATGTCGGATAATATCAAAAAATATGGCGGTTTTATTCCCGGACTGCGTCCTGGCAAACCGACAACTGATTACTTGGATAAAATCATGTCCAGAATCACTCTGGCCGGCGCAATCTTTCTCGCATTGATTGCCCTGATGCCGAATGTTGTTGGTTGGATCACCGGTATAGAGGGTATCTATTTCGGTGGTACGGCCCTTTTGATCGTAGTCGGTGTTGCATTGGATACAATGAAACAAGTAGAGTCTTTGGTTTTGATGCGTCATTACCAGGGCTTTATGAAATAGGAGGAAGATTAGAATGTATATTCTTTTGATGGGACCTCCGGGTGCCGGTAAAGGCACTCAAGCAGAAAAACTCATTGCTGAATACAAAATTCCGCATATCTCTACTGGTGATATGTTTCGTGCAGCTGTTAAGCAAGGCACAGAATTAGGTAAAGAGGCAAAAAGATACATGGACGCCGGCGGCCTCGTGCCCGACGTCGTTACCATCGGTATTGTTCGGGAAGGCTTAGCCAAACCTGAATGTGCCAATGGCTTTATCTTGGATGGATTTCCAAGAACCGAAGAGCAGGCTGTTGCCCTCGACGGCATTTTAACTGATCTGGGCATTAAATTGACCGGTGTGGTTAATATCGTAGTTCCTGACGCTGAGCTTGTAGGCAGGGTTACCGGCAGACGTATCTGCAAGGCCTGCGGCGCTACATATCATGTAGAATACAATCCCAGTAAGGTTGAAGGTATGTGCGATAAATGCGGCGGCGCGTTGTATCAACGTGACGACGATAAAGAAGAAACTGTAAAAAATCGTTTGCATGCATATCATTCGCAAACGGAACCGTTGATCGAGTACTACAAAAAACAAGGCGTATATCATGAAATCGATGGCCTGCAGGAAATCGGCAAAGTTTACGCTGATGTTAAAGCTAGTCTCGGGGCGCTGAAGTAAGGAGGTAAAACGCTGTGTCCAAACAAGACGTAATTGAAGTTGAAGGCACAATCTTAGAATCCCTACCGAACGCCATGTTCCAAGTTAAATTGGAAAACGGTCATGTGATTCTGGCACACATATCCGGTAAGATACGTATGAACTTCATCAAAATTTTGCCTGGCGATAGGGTTACTGTCGAGCTTACTCCGTACGATTTAAGTCGTGGAAGAATTACTTATCGGTTCAAATAACCAAAGACAGGCAAGAGGAGGTTTAAAATATGAAAGTCAGACCGTCTGTTAAACCAATATGTGAAAAATGCAAAGTCATTAAACGCAAAGGCCATGTAATGGTAATTTGCGAAAACCCGAAACATAAACAAAAACAAGGCTAAGAAGGAGGTGCAGCGTTAATGGCACGTATTGCTGGTGTCGATTTACCTAGAGACAAACGTATTGAATACGCACTGCCGTACATTTATGGCATCGGTCTTACCCTGTCTCGTGAGATCCTGAGCAAAACCGGTATCAACCCTGATACCCGCGTTCGCGATCTGACAGAGGAAGAAGTTGCAAAACTTCGTGAAACTATCGATGGTGATTATAAAGTAGAAGGTGACCTCCGCCGTGAGGAATCCCTCAATATAAAACGCCTGATTGAAATTGGTAGCTATCGCGGCCGCAGACATCGTATGGGTTTGCCCGTTCGTGGTCAAAATACCAAAAACAATGCTCGTACTCGCAAAGGTCCGAAACGTACTATTGCAGGTAAGAAGAAATAATCAGTGAGGGAGGGATAAACGAGTGGCTGGTAAAAAAGTTGTTCGCAACAAAAAGAAAGTAAGTAAAAATATCGAAAGTGGCGTAGCTCATATTCGTTCCACTTTTAATAATACTATCGTTACTATTGCCGATATGAACGGTAATGTACTCAGCTGGGCATCTGCCGGTGGCTTAGGCTTCCGCGGTTCCCGTAAAAGCACTCCGTTTGCTGCTCAGATGGCTGCTGAAGAAGCAACTAAAGCTGCAATGGAACATGGCTTGAAACAAGTTGAAGTATTCGTTAAAGGCCCCGGCGCTGGTCGTGAAGCAGCTATTCGTGCTCTTCAGGCTGCAGGTCTCGAAGTTAACTCCATTAAAGACGTTACTCCGATTCCTCACAACGGCTGCCGTCCGCCGAAACGTAGAAGAGTTTAATTTATTGGAGGTGTACCCGCTAAATGGCAAGATATACTGAGGCTGTATGCCGTCAATGCCGTCGCGAAGGCGCAAAACTGTTTCTTAAAGGAGACAGATGCTACAGCGACAAATGCGCTTTTGCTGTTCGCTCCTATGCTCCTGGTCAGCATGGTCAAGCACGCAAAAAAGTATCTGAGTACGGTATTCAGTTACGTGAAAAACAAAAAGCACGCCGTATTTACGGTATGTTAGAACGTCAATTCCATAATACCTTCGTTAAAGCCGAAAAACAAAAAGGTATTACAGGTGAAAACCTGCTCGTTCTTCTGGAAAGAAGAATGGACAATGTAGTTTACCGTCTTGGCCTGGCCGATAGCCGCAGCCAAGCTCGTCAATTGGTAACTCATGGTCATATCGCTGTTAACGGCAAACGTCTTGATATCGCTTCCGCTTTGGTAAAAGCCGGCGACGTTATCAGCGTTATGGAAAACAGCCGTGGTAAAGAATACTTCAAAGGTATGGCTGAAACCCTGGCTTCCAAAACTACTCCTGCTTGGCTCGTTCTCGATGCTCAAAGCTTGAGCGGTAAAGTTGATCGTTTCCCGACCCGTGAGGAAATCGATGTTCCTATCGAAGAACATCTCATCGTTGAGTTGTACTCTAAATAATTAGTTGAACATCTGCCACCCAACATTAGGCGTATTGTGGTAATACGCACGAGAAGGAGGCTTTCCGCATGATCGAAATAGAAAAACCTAAAATGGTCACCGCTGAGATCAGCGATGACGGCCGTTATGGCAAATTTGTATGGGAACCGTTGGAAAGAGGCTACGGTATCACGCTGGGCAACAGCCTTCGCAGAGTATTGCTTTCTTCTTTACCCGGTGCTGCGGTTACAGCTGTTAAAATTGACGGCGTGCTGCACGAATTCTCTACAATTCCAGGCGTAAGAGAAGATGTTGCGGATATTATTCTTAACATCAAAGCTCTTTGCCTTAAAGTAAGCAGTGAAGAACCAAAAACTTTACGTATCGAATGCAGCGGTGAGCAAGAAGTTACTGCAGCAGATATCCTTGTTGATGCCGACGTAGAGATTTTGAATCCTGATCTGCATATTGCTACCTTGGATAAAGATGCGAAACTCAATATGGAGATTTCCATCGACAAGGGGCTGGGCTATGTTCCTGCTGACAAGAACAAACGCCCTGATCAACCGATTGGTATGATTCCTGTGGATTCTATTTATTCTCCGATTACGAGAGTAAAATTTGGTGTTACCGATACTCGTGTTGGTAATGTTACCAATTATGACAAGCTGACTTTGGAAGTTTGGACTGACGGAAGCGTTGAGCCGGACGAAGCAATCAGCATGGCATCCAGTATCATGATTGATTACCTGAAGTTGTTCCAAACCGGTACCGCTGCTTCCAGCAGTATGGTCACCGTAGTTGGCAGTTCTGAGACCGCTCCGGTCGAGGAGCCTGTCCAAGCAGGTCCTGGTTCCGTTTCCATCGACGATCTTGATTTGTCCGTACGTTCCAACAACTGCTTGAGACGCGCCGGCATCAATACTGTCGATGAACTGGTTCAAAAGACCGAAGAAGACATGATGAAAGTACGTAACTTAGGTCGTAAATCCCTCGATGAGGTTAAGAAAAAATTAGCCGATTTGGGACTGGCTTTACGCAATAGTGACGAAGAATAAGAAGGGGGTCGGAAACGAATGGCATACAGAAAACTGGGCCGTAATTCCAGCAACCGTAAAGCTTTGTTTCGCAGCATTTTGAGCTCCTTCATCAAACACGAGAGAATTGAAACTACTGTGACTAAAGCTAAGGAAGTTAGCAGCCATGTAGCCAAATTGATTACTTTGGCAAAACAAGGCGACTTGCATGCCCGTCGTCAGGTTCTTGCAGTTCTCGTCGATGAAGAAGCTACCAGAAAGCTTTTTGATGAAATCGCTCCGAAATATGCAGAAAGACAAGGCGGCTTTACTCGTATTTACAGAGTAGGTCCTCGTCGCGGTGACGCTGCTGAAATGGCAATTATCGAGCTTGTTTAAGAATAAGCATAAAAACCAGGAACTTTTGTTCCTGGTTTTTTTATTATTGTTAGTGGGAAATTCCCAAAGGTACACAGTTAATTCACAAGTGGCATTAGCAATACAGGATAAAAAAGATGTATAATAATTATATGAGAAAAAGTTAGAAATATGTGAGGAATAATTTATGAAGGTAAATGAAGAAAATCCACTTGGAAGTGAAAAAATAAGCAGACTTTTACATGATTTTGCTTTGCCAAGTATTATAGCTATGCTGGTAGGGGCCTTATATAATATTGTTGATCAGTTTTTTATCGGGCGCAGCGTTGGGATGTATGGTAATGCGGCTACTAATGTCGCTTTGCCGTTAACTACGGTATGTACTGCGTTAGGGCTGCTTTTTGGCGTTGGCGGTGCGTCTAATTTCAATTTGAAACTTGGGGCAGGTAAACGCGAGGAAGCGGCTAAATATATTGGCAATGCCATAACGCTGCTTGTCGGCAGTGGTGTAGCGCTGGCGGTATTTGTACTGGTATTTTTAAAACCTTTGATGATCGCTTTTGGCGCAACGGATATTGTTTTAAAATATGCGCTTATTTTTGCGGGAATTAATTGTCTTGGGTTCCCGTTTTTGATTTTGGGGACGGGGGGCAGCACTTTAGTGCGCGCTGACGGCAGTCCTAAGTATTCGATGATTTGTATGCTGACCGGCGCTTTTATCAATTTGATTCTCAACCCGCTGTTTGTTTTTGTAATGGATTGGGGTATTGCCGGCTCAGCATCTGCAACTGTTATCGGGCAAGTTGTGTCGGGGCTTATGGTCGCTGGATATTTAAGAAAGTTCAAGACTCTGCCGTTGTCTAAAAACGATTTGCTGCCGAACTGGGAACGTTCCCGTTTGATCTCAGCACTTGGCGCTGCCAGCTGTTTTAATCAATTTGCGATTATGGTAGTGCAAATAACATTAAACAATACTTTGACTCATTATGGCGCAGATTCAATATACGGCAGTGAGATACCTTTGGCCTGTTCAGGGATCATTACGAAAGTAAATATGATTTATTTTTCAATCATTATTGGTTTGTCACAGGGGCTGCAGCCAATAGTCAGTTTTAATTACGGCGCCAAAAAATACGGACGTGTTATAGAAGCTTACCGCTTAACGCTGCTGATAGGAACGGTAGTATCAATTATTGCTTTTGCCTGTTTTCAACTTTTCCCGCGGCAGATCATTGGTTTCTTCGGTAAAGGCTCAGAAGCTTATTATCAATTTGCGGAGGAATATTTCAGAATTTATTTGTTCTTCACCTTTTTGGATTGTATCCAGCCGATTTCTTCCAATTTTTTTACGTCCATTGGTAAAGCAACTAAAGGTATCGTTCTTTCACTGACCAGGCAGATTATTTTTTTACTGCCGCTGATTGTCATACTGCCTTTGTTTTATGGTATTAACGGCGTTATGTATGCAGGTATGACAGCAGATTTTGCGGCTGCTGTCCTGGCTGCATATTTAGGCTGGCGTGAAGTACAGCTGATGCGCAGCTGGATGAAGGCTGATAAATAATAAGAAAATCATCTTGTATTGGGAGGATTAAAAATGGAGAAAGAATTGAAAATCAAAATGTATTCTTTCACAATGGATTGCATAGACCCTTATGCATTGGCTAAATTCTATGCAGAGATGCTAAATTGGGAAATCCCTTTTTATGATGAGAACTGGGCCTGTATAGGAGCACCTGGAATGTCCCAGGGAGCTTATCCGGGAATACTTTTTCAGCGAAATTCAGAGTACTGTCCGCCTGTGTGGCCGGAAGAACCGGGAGTACAGCAGCAGATGGCACATTTGGACTTTGCAGTCAATGATTTGGAAGAGGCGGTTCAGCATGCGATTAACTGCGGAGCAACAATGGCATCTGAACAGTTTTCTGAAGAATGGCGTGTGATGTTTGATCCTGCAGGGCATCCTTTTTGCCTGTGCCGTATGAAAGCAATTTTTGAAAGCGAAAAATTTGCTTTGCTATAGAATTGAAAGATACTTCTGAGAGATCCTTTTTATACAGATATGTATATCAGCATCAGTTTATGGAAGCTGCAGTAAGGTGAAAATAGCCTTGTTTCAAATGCTGAAGCTGTAAATTAGAGAATAAGAAAGTTTGAAAATAAGATCCGGACTTTTCCGGGTCTTATTTTTGTAAAGTTAACCAAGTGTGCTTGAAGCGGTTGACGTACCTTGGCTGGAATAATATAATATAAAGGTACTGAATTAAGCGGAGGTTTGCCATGCAAACTATAATTGAAGTAAAAAATTTAACACATGTCTATACAGACAGTGAAAATAAAGAAATAAAGGCTTTGGATAGGATCAATTTAGAAATAAGACAAGGTGAATTTGTTGCTGTTATTGGTGCCAATGGCAGTGGTAAAAGTACTTTGGCGCGTCATTTTAACGCTTTGCAGAGGCCAAGTGAAGGTGTGTGCCTGATCGAGGGTATGGATACTACGGTAGAAGAAAATCTTTGGGATATTCGTCAGCATGTAGGAATGGTGTTTCAAAATCCTGATAATCAGATCGTGGCGGCAATTGTCGAGGAAGACGTTGCCTTTGGACCGGAAAATATCGGTGTGCCGACAGCAGAAATAAGAACAAGAGTGGATGCTGCTCTTGCAGCAGTAGGTATGAGTGATTATGCCAAGCATGCTCCACATCTGCTTTCCGGCGGTCAAAAACAGCGCGTTGCGATCGCAGGTGTTTTAGCATTGGAGCCCAAGTGTATTGTTTTAGATGAACCGACGGCTATGCTCGATCCACAGGGGCGTAAAGAAATAGTAACTACTGTCAAAAAATTGAACAGGGAAAAAGGGATTACCGTGGTTTATATAACTCATTATATGGAAGAGGCGCTGCAGGCTGACCGAATCATTGTTATGGGAGAGGGCAAGCTCAAAATGCAGGGGACGCCGAAAGAGGTGTTCAGCCATGTACGAGAGTTATATGCTTTAGGCTTAGAAGCACCTTTAGCTGCTAAAATTGCCGATGATTTGCGGCAAAGCGGCCTGAATTTACAGCAGGGCATTATTACAAATGAGGAGTTGGCTGAAAGCATATGCCGATAACATTAGAAAACGTAGAATTTACATATATGGCTAAAACACCCTACGAACGCAAAGCACTGCAAGGTGTTTCGCTGACTGTGGACAAAGGAGAGTTTGTTGCTGTGATCGGGCATACCGGCAGCGGCAAATCGACTTTAGTGCAGCATTTGAATGGTCTTTTAAAACCGTCGGCAGGTAAAGTAACGATTGATGGACTGGATATCAGTGGTAAAGGTGAAGCCGTAAAAAAAGCAAAACACCAGGTTGGTATGGTTTTCCAATATCCTGAACATCAGATTTTTGCTGAAACTGTTTTTGAGGATATTGCATTTGGACCGCGGAATAAGGGAATGCAGGAAAATGAGGTTAAGCAGCAGGTACAAGACGCGATGAGATTTGTGGGTTTGGATTTTGAAACTTTTGCCAGCCGTTCTCCGTTTCAGCTTTCCGGAGGACAAATGCGCCGCGTGGCGATTGCCGGGGTAATAGCAATGGACCCTGATTATCTGATTTTAGACGAACCTTCTGCCGGACTTGATCCGCGTTCACGTGATGCTGTTTTTGCAGAAATCATGGCTTTGTATAAAAAACGCCGGATGGCTGTGATTTTAGTTACGCACAGTATGGAAGAAGCGGCCCGTTACAGTAACCGTCTGCTGGTTATTTCCGGTGGACGCGTCATTTTAGACGGAAGTCCTGCTGAAATTTATCAAAATCATAAAAATGAACTTTTGGCGGTAAGCATGGATGTACCGCAGCTTTTTAAACTCAGTGATGAACTGCGTGCACGCGGGATGGAAATCCAGGCGGATACCATGACTGCAGAAGCACTGGAAGCGCAGATTAAAACAGCAAAGGGGTTGAAATAAATGCTGACTGACATTGCGCTTGGACAATATTACCCGGGAAATTCCCTGATTCATAAGTTGGACCCGCGGACGAAGATACTGATAACATTATTTTTCATTGTCGCTATTTTTCTGGCCTCAGGAGCCGTATCTTATGGAATACTTTGGGGTTTCGTATTTTTGATTATTCTTTTATCACGTCTGCCGCTGATGCTGGTTCTAAAATCAATAAAGCCGCTGTGGATCATCATTGTTCTGACAATGGTAATCCATATGTTTACAGGGCAGGGTGAAAATGTAATTTTTTCCTGGAAATTTTTTAAAGTAACGCAGGAAGGTCTGGAAATGGGCCTGAAAATGTCGATGCGCCTGATTCTGCTGCTGCTGATTTCTTCGATACTGACATTTACGACTTCACCAATAGTTTTGACTGACGGGATAGAGGCTCTGCTGCGCCCATTTAAACGTTTTGGCGTACCAGCGCATGAGCTGGCAATGATGATGACGATCGCCTTACGGTTTATACCTACGCTGCTTGAGGAAACAGACAGGATTATGAAGGCACAGACCGCGCGCGGAGCTGATTTTTCCAGCGGTAATCTGATGCAGAGAGCCAAAAATATGCTGCCGCTTTTGATACCTCTTTTTATCAGTGCGTTCAGACGTGCCGATGATCTGGCGGTAGCAATGGAAGCACGTTGTTATCGCGGTGGAGAAGGACGCAGCCGTATGCACGAGCTCGTTTATTATGGACGTGACTATGCGGCATTAGCGACAGTGTTTGTTTTGATTGGTCTGATGGCGTTTATTCGCTGGGGGAACGCGTTATGCGTACTCTGAAATTAACAGTGGCTTATGACGGCACTAATTACCATGGTTTTCAGAAGCAGACTAATGCCCTTACAGTGCAGCAGGTGCTTGAAGAGAAACTATCCTTGCTCTGCGGCGAAAAAATCGTTACAGCCGGTTCTGGACGTACTGATACGGGTGTGCATGCACGGGGGCAGGTAGTGTCGCTGACAACCAGCGGTAGTATTCCATTGGAGAATCTTTTAAAGGCCTGTGCAGGAATCCTGCCGAAGGATATCGTGCTTTGGCAGGCTGAGGAAGCTGACGAAGGTTTTCATGCCAGATACAGCGCTTGTTGGAAACGTTATTGTTATCGCATAGTGCAGAATAAACATGCGGACCCTTTCCTGCGTAACTATGTCTGGCAAATGCGGGAATATCTGCGGCTTGAAGCGATGCAGGAGGCAGCACAGCTGCTTTTGGGAACACATGATTTTTCGTTTTTCCGTTCGGCCGGCAGTGTGCAAAGTTCGCCTGTTAAAACGATTTACCGCGCTGAATGGCTGCAAAAAGAGCAGGGAGAACTGGAATTCTGCATTGAAGGTAATGGATTTTTATATCATATGGTGCGTAATATCGTCTGGCATCTGGTAGAAGTCGGCAAAGGCACTAAAAGTATTGCTGCATTTAAAAGTGAATTTGCAGCAGGCAAGCGTCATTTTAAGGTTGCCCCGGCGCCTCCTCAGGGACTTTATTTAGATTATGTTGGTTATATACCGCATTTTCTGGCAGATATTGAAAAAATCAGAAAATAATCCTGATTTTACTTGACAAAAAATGTCAAGATGGTTACAATATACATACGTGATTTTACGCCTATCTCCACTAGCCCCGGAGAGAAACGATAAAATTACATCGAACAGGAAATACTTTAGGGAGGGACATAAGGATGAAATCTTTTATGGCTAATCCGTCCAATATCGAACGTAAATGGTTCGTTGTTGACGCAGCTGATAAAACTCTTGGCCGCATGGCAGCCGAAGTTGCAAAAATCCTTCGTGGCAAACACAAACCGACTTTTACTCCGCATATGGATACCGGAGATCATGTAATCGTAATCAATGCTGACAAAGTAGTTTTGACCGGTAAAAAACTGGTTCAAAAAGTTTACTTCCGTCATTCCGGTTACCTTGGCGGCGACAGCTACACAAAAGCTGGCGATATGCTCGCTAAGAACCCGGTAAAAATGGTAGAACTCGCAGTTAAAGGTATGATTCCTAAAAATCGCCTTGGCAGCCAGATCTACACTAAACTGCATGTATATGCTGGTCCTGAACACCCGCATGCAGCTCAAAAACCTGAAACTTTAGAAATCAACGTAAGATAATCCGGAGGAGGAAACGTAAATGGCAGTAGTTACTTATAGTGCGACTGGTCGTCGCAAATCTTCAGTTGCTCGCGTTCGCCTGGTTCCGGGTGAAGGTAAAATCGTTATTAACGGCCGTGAGCTGACCAATTATTTTGGTCTGAAAACATTGGAACTCATCGTTAACCAACCGCTTGAAATTACTGAAACCAAAGGCAAATACGACGTACTCGTAAATGTTATTGGCGGCGGTATTTCCGGTCAGGCAGGTGCGATCCGTCATGGTATCGCTCGTGCTTTGCTCGACGTTGACGCTGAATATCGTCCGGCTTTGAAAAAAGCTGGCTTTCTGACTCGCGATCCGCGCGAAAAAGAACGTCGTAAATACGGTCTTAAAAAAGCGCGTAAAGCAAGCCAGTTCTCGAAACGTTAATCATTGGGAACAGAAGTTCAAAACCCGCACAATTTGTGCGGGTTTTCTTTTTGTCAATATGAAAAGACTCCTTTGAATTAACTAAACAGGATTAAAAAAATAAATACTGTTGTTATAATATGCAGTAAAAGTATGCTTTTTATTTAGTTTATGTAATCATTTTAATAAAGATGACGTTTTAGAGTCGTATTTTTTCTCTTGACAAGTATCAGGCAAGTAGGTATAATAACTTTTAAGAATTCAAAAATTTTCACCTCAAAGACTGTGAAGGGAACAAGATAAAACTGGCAGGCCTAAGAGAGTCGACGGTTGGTGCAAGTCGATGGCAAAAGTTTTATGTATAGCTCATCCCGGAGTTGTCTGCTTGATATGTAGAGCAGAACGTGTGGCAACGTTAAACGCCTGGGCCTTGTTTGAGGCTGAGAGGGCTGCTTGGCAGCTGAATTAGGGTGGTACCGCGTGGAGAACAGTTCCTCGCCCCTATGCATTTATCGTAGGGAGCGGGGATTTTTTATTTCCGCTTCCGAAGTTGGGCCGCTGCGCCGGCATAAACAGATTGGAGGCAAATATTTATGAAACAAGCAAGTAAACAGTATATTCCTTTTCAGCCGCTCCAGTGGCCGAATCGCCAATGGCCGAATAAAACTATTACCAAGGCGCCGATTTGGTGCAGTGTTGACCTGCGCGACGGGAATCAGGCTTTGGTTACGCCGATGCAGCTGGAAGAAAAGCTGCTGATGTTCAAGACTCTGGTAGATATTGGCTTTAAAGAAATAGAAGTTGGTTTTCCGTCTGCATCTGAAACCGAATATGAGATCCTGCGCACTTTGATCGAAGGGCATCATATTCCCGATGATGTAACGATTCAGGTACTGGTACAGGCGCGTCCGGAACTGATCAAAAAAACTTTTGAAGCAGTTAAAGGCGCTAAAAATGTTATCGTACATTTTTATAACTCTACCTCTACCTTACAGAGGAAGGTCGTATTTAAAGAAGATATGCCAGGCATTATCAAGATCGCAGTGGAGGGTGCAAAACTTATCCGTCAGCTGACTGAGGAAGAAATTGCCAGCAGCGGTATGAATATTCGGTATGAATATTCTCCTGAAAGCTTTACCGGTACTGAGATCGATTTTGCTATTGAAATATGCGAGTCGGTAATGGAAACCCTGGGGGCAACGAATGAGAACCCGATCATTCTGAATCTGCCTTCAACAGTGGAAATGTCAACGCCGAACACATATGCGGATCAGATCGAATATTTCTGTACTAAGATGAAAAACAGGAAAGCTGCTATTATCAGCATTCATCCGCATAATGACCGCGGGACAGGTGTTGCTGCGGCTGAACTTGCCCTGCTGGGCGGAGCAGACCGCATCGAAGGAACATTGTTTGGCAACGGCGAGCGCACTGGCAATCTTGATATTGTGACAGTTGCTTTGAATATGTATACTCAGGGCGTTGATCCGGAGCTTGATTTTTCCAATATTCTGGCGGTCAAAAAAATTTATGAGGCCTGTACCAAGATGAAGGTGCCCGAGCGCCAGCCTTATGCGGGTGAATTGGCGTTTACCGCGTTCTCCGGTTCGCATCAGGATGCTATACGTAAGGGTTACGAATATATGGCGGAAAGCGATACTCCTTATTGGGAAGTACCGTATCTTCCGATCAATCCTGCTGATCTGAGCCGTGAATACGAACCTGTTATCCGTATCAACAGCCAATCCGGTAAAGGCGGCGCAGCTTTTGTGCTGCAGCATGCTGTCGGTTACAGGCTGCCGAAGGAAATGCATCCTGAATTTGGCAATATCGTGAAGGCTGCTTCCGATGCTTTTGGTGATGAATTGAAGGAAGAACAGATCGTTGACTTGTTTAACCGTGAATATGTAGAGTTTGATGGTAAATACAAACTGGCTTCCCACAGCTTCCTGGAACAACGGGAGTTGGATGGCACTACACATACTCGTTTTGAAGGTAAAATCGATGTTTGTGGTGATATGAAAGAAGTTGCCGGTGTCGGCAACGGCCCGATAGATTCATTCTTCCAGGCGCTGGCAGGAATCGGCGTAGAGGGCTATGAATTTGTTAATTATCACGAACATGCTATTTCCCGCGGTTCTGACGCGAAGGGTATTTGTTACATAGAACTGAAGATTCCCGGTAATGGACATATCTTTGGTGTTGGTATCGACAGTAATATCAACGTAGCTGCGCTTTTGGGTATCCTCTGCGCTATTAACAGAGCTGAGAAATAATCAGAGCGGTGTAAAAATCAGATAAAAAATATTAAGACAGGCGTAGTTTGGTTATCTTGCAGATAAAGGCACAGTACTGATAAAGTACTGTGCCTTTTGTCGTAAATTTCGTGTAAAAGTGAAAGGAGGCAGGCAGGAGCTTTGCCGCAAAGCTAGAAATAAACAGCAGCAATAGCAGAGAAAATTACGGATCAATAACAGGAAGAAGGGGAGAAAGTGTAAATTGCCAAGTCTGTAATGATAGTAAAAATCTGTCGTAAAGAAGGATGAAAATTTTATGGCTAAAAATAAAGTGATCCTGGGGCATCTGTCTGGCAGTGCTGTTTTCTTAAATCCAGTTTGTATGATCGTAACGAAGATGCATTTTAAAGAACCTGATGAAGGAATTATCATCAGCAAAGAAACAATTCATACGTGGGAATTTGTAACTGATAAAGCTATCAAAGATGCTTTTGCAGGAAAGTCTGATTGTGCACTTGAGGGGATGACAGAAGAATATGGTCAGGAGCTCATGGGGGCAGTGTTAAAACCTCCTAAAGCATCTGTGTATCAGCTGGCCGTTCAATTTGAGAATGGGGAATACAGTCTGCTTGAGTTGGATGGATATTATGCTAAAGCGTTTATCGATGCTTCAGATAAAGAAAAAGCAGCTTTATTTGAGCCTGATCACAGCAGGGAGAAGAAGATTTCCTGCATGAAAAAAGTTGTCGCAGGCTGTATTTCGTTAGTTTCCCTTGCAGGACTGCTGTTATTGCTGTAAATGATAGATTAAAATAAAACAATACAATGATTATTAAAAATGAAGGCCGCTGCTTTTATAAAGCAGCGGCCTTCATTTTTTAGGGGTATTGTGAATGTAAGGTTAAACAAATTTATAGCTTTTCAGGATACTGTGCTGCACTGCTTTATACAGGAAAACTGCTAAAATAACAGAGGGCACAGCGCTTACCGCCATGGAAACAGCACAGTTGATTGCAGATAGATAGGCTATCTGGTGCGGAAGTCCTAAAACGAAGACTTTAAAGCCATAGCGAATCAGCGGTTCGGTGATAACATTGACCAGGCAGCCGAAAACAGCCGCTATAGTTACGATCTTAGTCGCTTTTTTGTCATCTGCCGCAGCCAGATTAAAAACTTTATGAGCAATAAAGGCTACCGCCAGTCCCAATAGAAATTTGGCTAAAAAAGTCGGCGGTGCTGATGTGGTATAACCGGCTAAAATGTCTGCAAGTGACAGACCTATTGCACCTGTAAGCGCTCCGTATTTTGCCCCCAGAATCAGAGCAGACAGGAGGATAAAAGCATGACCGATATAAATTTTGCCGGTCATACCGCCACCCATGGGGATCTCGATCCGCAGATAAGTAAAACAAACGAAAGCCAAAGCTGCAAACATACCTGCCAGCGTCAGCCTTGTAATATTGTCATTACGCATAAAAAACACCCTCTTCAGTTAAATCTACAAAATATAGTATAAAACAAAACTGGTTTGTGTAAAATGGACAGAAGTTGAAAAATAAAACAGGACAGTTAGAAAAAGCAGGTAAATGTGGTAATACTGCGGCAGGCAGAAAAATAATTCACAAAGGTTTTGCAGAAAAATATATATGAATAACGACTCATATGTTATAATAGATTTAAGGAATGAATTGCTGCCTGCTGCGTATAATTTCAAGCTTCTGTAAGGCAGAGTTATTATTTGACAAAGCCTGTACAGGTTGTTAAGATTGAGTTATAAGATGTAGAGGGGCAGTTTTTGCTAACCTTAAAATTTAAGCTGTCGATTTTACTGGCAGCACTGGATCAAATTCCGAAATGGAGGCATAAATTATGGAAAAAGCGAGTATGTATATTTTTGGTATGTCGTGTGCAGGTTGTGTTGCCAGTGTAAAAATGGCATTGGAGGATGTACCGGGCGTAAAACACGCAGCAGTAGACCTGGAGCAGTGCATGGCAGTTGTAGAATATGAAGCCCCGGCTACAGTGGAGCAGTTGGAAATGGCAGTAAAAGAAGCTGGTTTCACTGTTGAAAAATAAAGCTTATGAAAACAGTAACTATTAAAATTTCAGGAATGCATTGTGCTGCCTGTTCTAATGGCGTGGAACGTTCTTTAAAGAAGGTTCCAGGTGTCGACAGAGCGGAAGTCAATCTGGCGACTCAGTCGGCGTTGGTGCGTTATGATGAAAATCAGGCGACGATAGAGCAGCTGGAAGCAGCTGTGACCAGAATGAGCTTTGGTGTCGTTCATGATGCGCCGGGCGAAGAATCGACAGCTGAACAGAGGGCGGAACAGGATGCCCTTGATTTAAAGAAACGTTTGAAAGTGGCGGCTTTCTTTTTTGTGCCGCTGTTATATTTGGCGATGGCGCCGATGGTGCCGGGTAAATTTTTGCCTGTACCGATAGATCCGGATCAGATGAGCGATGTCTATGCTTTTGTGCAGTTGTTGTTAACGCTGCCGATATTGTATGCCGGCGGTCCGTTTTTCAAAAATGGTATCATCAGCTTGAAAAATGGTGTTCCGTCGATGGATACACTGGTTGCTTTAGGTACGGGGGCTGCGTTTATTTACAGTAGCTATTCAACCTACGAAGTTCTGGCAAGAATAAATCCGCATGCTGTGCATAGTCTTTATTTTGAGTCTGCCGGTGCTATTTTGACCTTTGTTTTATGTGGTAAGTTTTTAGAACTGCGTGCGAAAGGTGAAGCTGGACACGCTATCAGCAGCCTGCTTAACCTGGCGCCGAAGACAGGCTTTATCTGGAAGGACGGCGGAGAAGTAGAGATTCCGCGTGAAGCGATACTGACTGGTGATATAGTTATCGTCCACCCAGGCAATCAGATACCGGTCGACGGGGTGATCACAGATGGACATGCCAGTATTGATGAATCGATGCTGACCGGTGAAAGTATGCCTGTAGGTAAAAGTGTCGGCGAAAATGTTTTTGCGGCTACAGTAGTTACCGACGGGTATCTGCGTTTTAAAGCTGAAAAAGTCGGTAAGGATACGATGCTGTCGCAGATCATGCAGATGGTAGAAGCGGCTCAGGGATCGAAAGCGCCGATTGCCAAAACAGCTGATAAAATTGCGGCGGTTTTTGTGCCGATAGTGCTGGTGATAGCTTTAGTCGCCGGCTTGAGCTGGTGGTTTGCCGGCTCTGGCAGTAAGTTTGCCATTCAGGTCTTTGTTGCCGTACTTGTTATTGCATGCCCATGTGCTTTGGGACTGGCGACACCGGCGGCAATCATGGTCGCTGTAGGTAAGGGTGCTGAAAAAGGCGTGCTGTTCAAAAATGCAGAAGCTTTAGAAACAGCCCATAATGTAACAATGGCGGTTTTTGATAAAACCGGTACGATTACGAAGGGCAAACCGATAGTAACAGACGTTATCGGCTGGAACGGAGCCAAAGAAGAAGCGATAACAAGGCTGGCGGCGGCAATTGAACAAGGTTCAGCTCATCCGCTGGCAGTAGCTGTCAAAGAACGGGCCGCAGGGATGGAACTTCCGACCTGTACAGATTTTAGAACTACGGTAGGCGGCGGTATCGCTGCCCGTTGTGAAAATACCAACGTACGGTTGGGAAATTTGTCCTTTGTACAGCCTGTGGCAATGATTCCTCCGAATGCCATAGAACTTGGCGAAAAATTAGCGTCAGTTGGTAAAACGATCGTTTATCTGACGATCGGCCGTAATTTATGCGGTATTTTTGCTATCGCTGATACGCTGAAGGAAGAAACCCAGGAAGCAATGCAGAAGCTGCACGAGCTGAATATCCGTACCGTTATCCTGACCGGCGATAATAAACGCGCTGCTGCTTATATTGCGCAGCAGGCAGGCGTGGACGAAGTAGTAGCTGAGCTGATGCCTGGTCATAAGGCCGAGCTGATCAAAAGCTTCCAGCAGGGTGGGGAGATCGTCGCCATGGTTGGCGACGGTATCAACGACGCACCGGCTTTGGCGCAGGCTGATCTGGGCATTGCCGTTGGCGGCGGGACTGATGTGGCGATAGAATCGGCGCAGGTAGTGCTGGTCAACGGAGATATTCGTAATATCAGTACTACCCTGCGTTTAAGTAAGGCCACGATCCGCAACGTTAAAGAAAATCTGTTCTGGGCTTTTGGTTACAATATTATTGGTATACCTGTAGCCGCAGGAGTTTTGCACATTTTCGGCGGACCTCTGCTTGACCCGATGATCGCTGCGGCCGCAATGTCGCTGAGCTCGGTTTCGGTAGTAAGCAATGCTCTGCGTTTAAAACGCTTTAAGTAATCTAAATAAATTTGAAGTAATAAAATGAATATTGATACATGTTTTTTACATGCTAATGCCTGTAAAAATACAGAAAAAGGCGAAAGCCCTGTTTACATTTTTGTAAGCGGGGCTTTTTTATTGCCCTTTCTAAGTAGCAGGATACAGCCGTGAATACTTATGTGAGGATAAAAAGTAAAAATAAAAATGTTTCACAATTTAAAGATTCATAAAACATTAAAATAATAAAGTATTTCTAATAATATTCCACCATTGTGGATAAAGATAATAGTAATGTAAAGCCAGGGAGGTGAAAGCTATGGAATTTGATGATGAGAAAATAAGCTTTTCCAAGAAAGTAGTCGGGGCAGTTACCTGGCTATTTGTCGGCATCATAATGTTTTCTGCCGGTACTTGGTTAATATACAGAGAAATTCCCGACAAGTTGATCAATTATGTTGACGGCCCTTTTTCTGTAATTATCAGCGGCTATTTTGCCAAAGCCGGGATGGAAAACTTTTTGAAGCTGCGTGGAGGAGCTAAAGAAAAAGGAATATAGAAAGGGGGATGGGCTTATGATTTGCTATTATCTGTTTCCAGGTCCGCACTGAGAAACGTATGACGCAAAAGCATTTATCTAAATTATCAGGTATCAGTACGAGTATGATCAGTGCGATCGAATTAGGCGAACGGCATCCGACTGTTCCGGTTCTTGACGCTTTGGCAAGAGCACTGCAGGTTAAGGTGACCGATCTTTACAGCCGTAAATTTTGATTAAGAGGAGGAGCCGCGATGGCGAAAAAGCAATACTTTGAGAATTTGTTGGGAGCGATGCAGGAGTCGATTTTAAAAGCGCACAGCATGATCGAAAATCAGCACCTGAATGTTATGAAACGTTATTTTGACGAGTCGCAGAAACCGCTGACTTTTGATATCCAATATCCTCGTATCAATCCTGACACAGGCGAACTCGAATATGTACTGGTGCAGGTGCCGAAAATTGCATTGGTACCGATGAATTCCCTGAAACTGAAGGAAATGAAGCTGAAGTTTAAAGTGAAGCTGAGCAGCTGGGACGATGGTAAAAGCAATGACAGCGGTCTGCTGGCAAATATTTTGTCTTCCAACAAAACGGATACCGATAATTTTGTCGATGTAGAATTGCTGTTTGAGTCTAACGATCCTCCTGAAGCAGTTATGAAAATCAATGATCAGATGGTGAAAATACTGCCCTGATAAAGTACAAACAGAAAGGATGTAGTTAATATGGCATTAGTAAAAATGGCAGAAGAATTTGGCGGTTTACCAATGGAGTCTTTGATCGGCGGTCCTCTGCAGGCTGCCTGTGACGCACAGACGATGCTGGCCGGCGCAACGGCTCGCTTTATTGAAGAAGTCGGCCTGGTTAAGGAAGGCGATAAACAGGTTGTACGTACCGTAGGGTTCAGCTTTACCCGCAGTGCTAACGGCGATGACGGCAATGGTCCCGCTTCTGAAAAAGTGGAAATGAATATCCCGCTTTTGGCGATGGTCAAAGTTCCGTCTCTGGCGATCGATCTGGTAGATATTACCTTCGATATGGAAGTAAAATCTTCGGAAACCCAGTCGGAAATCGAGGATAAAAAAGGCGAGCTGGAAGCAGAGATGGGACTGAAGATCGGTCCTTTCAGCATGAAAGCCAAAGTCAAAGGATCTATTTCCAGTCATAAGGAAAATACCCGTAAGAGTGATAATTCTGCAAAATATCATGTGCAGGTCCGCGCTACTCAGGGTGAGATGCCGGAAGGTCTGTCCCGTGTTTTGGATATCCTGAATACGGCGATCAGCCCCACCAGTATCCAGAAAACTGCGGCAGCAGGAGCACAGGGGCAAGAACATTATACAGTTGATAATGACGTTGCCTGATGATGTGTAAAGGCAGGTAACTATGATGACGAAACCATTTGATGTTAGTGCGGTGGGCTATGTATAACGTGTTGTTAGGGGCAATACCGATCCAGAAAAAACAGTAAATGAGGAAGATATTGAAAAGCAGAGCCAGCTGCTGAACCGCTGCCTGTCAGATTCTCCGCGCGGACGGATCATCGGACAGGAGAAGAATTTCTATTTACTGAATATCGGTGAGCATCAGGTGGTGATGCAGTACATAGTTTACCATGTTGGGTTTGCCAGAAGGCCGGTATGGCTGGAAGATTAAGAAAGCCGCCTGTGATGGGCGGCTTTTTTCAAAGGAGGGAAAATGAAGTGGAAATAGATAATAAGATCAATCTTGGCTTCAGCGGCGGCGGTTTCAGAGCTACGTTTTACTGTCTGGGGGCTTACCGCAGATTAGTAGAGCTGGGACTTGAAAAACATGTCAACGAAATAACCTCTGTGTCCGGTGGCAGTATTGCGGCAGGTGCTGTGATCAGTGCTTTGGCAGAAGGTGATTTCAGCAGTCTGTTTGATTTTGACAGGCGGGTAACAACGAAACTGATCAATCTGGGGCAGTGCAATTTCCGCAGGCGTATCATGACAAAAGCATCATGGCTCGCTTATTTGCTGCCATATCTGCCCAAGCTGCAGCAGCTGGCTTTGGCGGCTGCTTTAAGACCGAGGATGAGCAAAGCTTTTCCACAGGTATTGGACGAAGAACTGTTTGAAGGCAGAAAAATGAAACAGGCAGAGGCAGCGACAGAATGGAGCTGCAATGCTACATGCATCAATACCTTAAAAAGATTCAGGTTTAAAAGTAGTGATATTTATGGTCATCTGCTGGGGCGCAGCAGCGATATCGACGATATTCCCATTGCTTTTGCCGTTGCGGCTTCGGCGGCTTATCCGGTAGGTTTTGCGCCTTTGGAGCTGGATGTAGAGGCAAGAGCATTTAGAGATCTTTACGGTACAGGAACGCAGAAACCGGAAAATCCGGCCAAACTCTATCTGACTGATGGCGGAGTTTATGATAACCTGGGCAGCGAAAGTATGCTGAAATCGCCTGTTCCATTATTGATGCTGGATGCATCCGGTGAAAGCCGACCTTTGTGGGATAATTCACAAATGAGCAAGTTGGAGCTTGCCAACCGCACTTTGGCAGTAGGGCTGGATCAGGTCGTGTATCTGCGCCGTCGGCTGCTTTTTGGTGTGAAACAGCATCAGCAGCTTATTTTAGGTCGTGGGATAGGCAGGATCATAGAATATTTGCGCGAGCGTGGAACCAGAGGAATGAATATGGAACAGCTATTGCAGGTGGAACAGCTGTGCGCTGCACTGAGGACCGATATGGACGGTTTTCACGATATCGAGATAGAGTATCTGATGTGGCTGGGCGCGGTAAAAATAGATTATGCCTTAAGATTACTGCTGCCTGACAATGAACAGCTGCAGCAAAGCAAAATGCCGGAGCTGCCGGATTATGAAGCAGGCTTTGCAGCAGCAGTGTTGGAGCGCGGCGGTAAAATGAGTATTTTTAAGCCATTGCATCACGATCTGCATTTAAATTAAGGAGAGGAACATATGAAGAAGACTTCATTTTTAGCGATACTTTTGGCGGTGCTGGTGCTTGCAGCAGGCGTTGTTACAAAAGACAGTGAACTGGTAAAAAGTTATGTGCCGGTTTTGCTGGAGCAGCTGCAGGCAATGGATGCTGCAGTACCCGAAGAAATGCCGTCAAAAGCGGAGGCAAAAGCGCAGGAAGCTGTGAAAATTGCTGACGATATCATTGCCGTTACTGCTTTGGATATTGGACAGGGAGACAGTATCCTGGTACAAATGCAGGGAAAAAATATCCTGATCGACAGCGGCGACCGCAGCGAAGCTGCTCGGCTGCTGACCAAACTGGAAGAAAATAATGTCGAGCAGATCGATATGCTGATCGCTACACATCCGCATGCTGACCATATCGGTGGGATGAAAGCGGTGCTGAACAGGTTTCCGGTGAAACAGGTTTATGACAGCGGTCAGAAATATAAAACTAAGATGTATAACGACTTTCGCTTGCAGATAGAAAAGGAACAGATTCCTTTTGAAGTACTGCGCGGCGGTCAGGAAGTTCCGGTCAATGAAATGGTGAAGCTGAAGGTCCTGAGTCCGCAGGCGTTGTATAAGGGGACTCCTTCTGACACCAATAACAACAGTTTGGTACTGCGGTTGGAGTATAAAGATTTTGCAATGCTGCTGACCGGAGATATTCAGGCTGAGGTAGAACGTGATCTGCTGCAAACTGACCCTGCGGTACTGCAGGCTCAGGTTTTAAAGGTGGCACATCACGGCAGTAAAACATCATCGATCAATGAATTTTTAACAGCTGTCAAACCGAAGATAGCGGTCATCAGTAGTGGTGAAGGTAATAAATATAAGCATCCCAGCCAGGAAGTAGTACAAAGACTGTACAATTTACAGGCCGATGTCTTCAATACGGCTTTATGCGGCGATATTATTATAAAAAGCAATGGCAAAACCTGTGACATAACTGTTGAGAAGTTTTATGATGAGCAGCAGGCGCAGGCGGCCTGAGACGGAGGTATAGAAAATGCGTGAAATAACATTGCAGGAATTGGCGGCGCTGGCTGAAAGCGCCAAAGGTGAGATCAGAAGGATTTATTTGCACTGGACAGCGGGGCATTATAACAATACTTACGACGACTATCACCTGAATATCACAGGTGACGGTACGGTGTGGAGCAGCTGCGGGAAACTGATAGAATATAAAGAGCATACCTGGCATCGTAACAGCAGTGCAGTTGCAGTGAGCATTTGTTGCTGCGCCGATGCGGTAGCTTATGCCGATGGCAGTGTGGATTTTGGCAGCGTACCGCCCACGCGGCAGCAGTTAGAAACAATGGCGCGGGTAGTAGCTGTTTTGTGCAGGGGACTGGATTTACCGATAGATGATAATTATGTTATGACCCATGCAGAAGCGGCTGATCTTGATGATTATGGGCCGGCAACAACTTTTGAAAGATGGGATCTGTGGAAGCTTGCAGCTGCCGATGGAACTTTGCAAGATGGTGGTGCTTTGATCCGCAGCAAAGCGAAAGCCTGCTGTCAGTGGTAATAAAAAAGCCGTAACGCTGTTGGATTGGCGTTACGGCTTTCAGGTTTTTATTTAGTTGCTGCTTTAACAGGCAGCTGCGTTAAAAGCTCGATTGTTGAGCCGTCGGCAAAGGACAGACTGCTTAGGGAAGCTTTCCAGGTCACCTTGCTGAAATCGCTGTTCATAACGTTGGCATCATCGGTCAGAAAGGGGTTCAGCTCCCAGTTGAATTTATAAACTGCGGTCTGTTTTGCGGCAAGGTCCTTGCTGCTGGCAAAATTTCCACTGTAAAATAATTCATTATCAGCGTTGTAAAGCTCCAGGACTCCGGTAAAATACTGCAACTCCTTTACCGCGTTGTTAGTCAGCTGAATATCGGCTTCTAACAGGCGGATAACGCCGGAATACGGTGCCGAAGTTATAAAGATTTTTTGCGGAGCAACGGCAACGGCGTTGTCGATCTGCTTTTGCACAGGAGCGTTAAGTTCAGCCAGTTTGTTTTGTAAGGCCTGATCACGTTCACTGATCAAATTTTTCAGATTGTTGATCTTAGTTATCTGCCAGGTGCCGTCAGTAAGCTGCTGCATAGCAAGCTCTATAAAAAAATGCTTATCTAATTCGCTGTCGAAAACTTTGATTGTTACGACAGCGGCGCCGACATTTTTCTGAATCTTTTCCACACCCTGATACTGCATAGAATTGACGCCTGTTTTGTTTTTCAGATTATTGACGATATCAGTACCGTTGTTTTGCAGCATCGGCGAGTCAGCATCACTGGGATCTGCTTCTTCCATAGTACCTCCGTTGACGTATTGCTTGGTCTGGTCGATCAGGATCGGTACGGCAATACCTTTGATATTTTGTACTAACGCCGACAGAATCGGGTTTGACAGGCGTTCATTGCCAAAAGAGGCAACAACGACATCATCATAAGCGCTGCTGTAAAGTGTTTCCATATCGACGTGCTTTTCAAAAGCTGTAAAATCGTGCTTTTGTACCGCGCTGCCAATAAGGCCCAGCGAATACTGCGGCGTTTTGACCCAGTAGGCAAAGTACCAGGTCACTGCGGCGGTCATTGCGATAACGGTAAGCAGCAGCAGGTATCTTAATTTTTTTGTTTGCATAAGTGCATCCCCTCAAAAGCTTTAAATTTATTATAATGCCTATTATACTACGACTTTGAAAGGATGCAACTTTTTTAGTCAACAATATAAATAAATTTTGTTTTAAAACTTAACAAGATAATAAAAAAGCTCAGACGTTGGAAAAGTATCTTTCCAGGCCCGAGCTTTTTTGCGGTTGTACGCTTTGGAATTTGCGGGACGTTTGGTTACCGGGTCAATGTTGCCCCAGTTTTTGCGACGGCTTTTGTTGATCTCCTGCTGCGTCTTTTTCGACAGCTTGACGAATGGAATGAATTTTGCCATAAAGTTCACCTCGTTTGTGGTTAGTTAAAGGTATTATAACATGGATGAAGGGATAGAAAAAATTAATAATGATATTTTTAAGAAAACAAAGAGTACTAAAATTGTAAGAATATTATAAGATTGATTATAGTATTTTATAGTTATAGAGAATAAAGGCCAGTGTCTAAATGGCACTGGCCTTTATTTACTTATTCTATTGACATTATTATTTTTTTGTTTTATAAATGAGTAAATTTTCTGCTGTTTCAGCGGCTTCCTGTACAGTATAAGTTATTTCATTGTAAATATCGTTATTACGCTTCAACCGTTCTTTAAAGTAATTTGATAAGGCTTGATCTGTACAATATACAAAACAACCTTTCATGCCACGGCTGAGTAAAGTTTTATAGGTGTTTCGGATAATTGTATCAGCAAATTTCAAGGCAACTTTATCACCTTTTCTACATTTTGTTACAAAGCCTTTCAATGACTGATCTGTGCGAGCACGTTTTGAAAAATCTGTGATAATGTGACCATTTTCAAATCGTAAGTCATCGCCTATAATAACACCTATATAATCAAATTCTAAACCTTGTGAAGTATGTATACAGCCGATTTGTTCTACTGAATCTGTGTCAATAGCCCAAGTTGTAGTATTACTAAAATTCCATTGAGCTTTGAAGTGATGTTCAGGAAAAATGATATCATATTTTGATGGATGGTTTTTTGATTCCCAATTCCAACAATATCCTGCTAATAGGCGTGCCTTGTTGTGGTACTTGTTTTCCTTGATTATAGCATCCCGCATTTCATTTGGATCGTCAAAAATTTTAAAAGTATAGTCATCGTTATTAAAAATATCATTAGCTGTACGGCGAATTTCCAAAACATCACTAAGCCAAGCTATATAACCGTCTGATCCGTTGCATCTGAATTGTGAATCGAGTTCTGCTTCTATAATTTTGGCATGTTGCTGTTTTGCAAAGTATTTTATTTGTTCAATTGTTCCGATATCCTTTGATGTGACTCTTTGATCTTCGTCGATGAAGAAAACAGAAAGCCGTGCGGCGTTAATTATTTCTTTGATCTGGTTTTCTCCAATATTTGAATATAAGCCAGATTTTTCATTTAATCTGTGGGCTTCATCAACTAGCAACACTTCAAAATCATTTGTTTCAGAATCAGTAAAACTGCCGGATCCCTTAAATAATTCATGAACATAATTTTTACGATAATTACCCTGGCGTAATTTTTCAAAATAAACATTTCGAGGAGCGCTATTTTTAGTTACATAAACAGCAAGTTTACCCTCACTGATAATATCAGATAGAAGATTTATGGCTAAAACACTTTTTCCAGTGCCGGGTCCTCCTTTTATAATAAATACTTTTTTCCCTTGAGTATCATTTTTAAGGTGATTTACTGTATACATAATATCTTCATAAATTATTTTTTGTGATTCGATCATGATAAATTCTTGATTACCGCTAAGCATACTGGCTAAGGAGTCCTGCAAAGATTTTGAAGGTTTTATTTTGCCGCCGTCTATGCGAAAAATAATAGAATTATCATCACTCTTTTTTATATATTTTGCAATAAAAGACCGTAATTTTTTGGCATCTGCCTGTGTGAAAATTGGCGCTTCTCTGATGATCTCGAAGAATTCCTCGTCTATAATGGGATCTTTCCCTACTATAAGATAATTATGCAAAAAGGCGCAGGGGTGCAGTGTTATATTTTCCTCCTGGACGATTTTATTATATTCTTGTAATGTTTTGGAGTAGGACCATGCTTGATATGATGGATGAGTTACTTCTCGTTCCGCATTCCCAACATAAGTTTTTACAATGGAGTTTTTACCTTTGACAGTTTTAGCTTCCTGCCATTGTTTTAACTCAACAATCATAGCGTGTTCGCTGTTATCAGTATTTTTACCGGATATTATAAAGTCAACTCGTTTAGAAGTATATGGAAGCCTATATTCTATGGCAATTCCAGAATCATCTGGTATAGTAGGTGTGTTTAAGACATTATACATATGACGTAAAGAATTTCTCCAGGATAATTGTTCGGATATACTTACTTCACCAAGTTTTTTTCTAAATGCATCATAGACAATATTACTAATGATGCCTTTTTCTACATATTTCATAAAAGTGTTTTTATTTGAATTATAAATTATCATAAATGTACCTCAAAAATCAGTGTATTTTTTACAGTTATTTTTGGAGTCAGAAATAGTATATTTTTCTTCATTTTTGGTTATTTTTTCAGAAATAATTTCTTGGATGTCAAATTTGTAATATTCTGCCAGATATAAACAATAAATCATAACATCAGCAAGTTCTTCTTTTACTTTATTTCGATCAATATTTTCATAAGACCATTGATAACATTCAAGAAGTTCTCCTGCTTCAATAGAAATACTTTTTGCAAGATTTTCAGGGGTATGAAATTGTTTCCAGTTACGTTCTTCTCGAAAAGCAATTAAATTTTGTATAATTTTATTCATGGACAGATACCTCATAAAATATAAGTTATATGTTTATTATACTATAAATATAATATAAAAGAAAAAAGAAACAATAAATGTAAGTTAAGTGGGCGATTTATTTTATCAAAAAAATCTTGTCTAATTTTATTCTTTTTGATAAGTTTTTTAGTTTCTATCCCCGCTAAAATCGTCACTGTTTCGCCTGTTCATAAAAGAATAAAGAAATAAACAAGAAAAGATACAAGATAAAAAAATAAATGTTTTGTATTTACGTTACAGCATCGTGGTATATTCTGCTAACGTACTATCTACAAAGTAAATTCAGTTTAGAGTTTTAATATACTATTTATCTCAATACTAACACAGTAAGCAGAATATAAAGACAGGTATTACTTGCTAACGTACGTAAGCAGTAGTACGCGAAACAAAATTTTAAAATATTTTTAAACTGCCCTTGATATAACAGGAGCAGTTTTCTTTTGCCTCAAAGCAGGGAAGTGATTACAAAACAGCGTTTTAATAAGTGGTGCAGATAGCTTTCCTTTTTAGTCTGTCCGGAAAAAGAAAAACTCACTGCTGCAGCAGTGAGTAAGTAGTGTACTGAATTTTGCTGTTCAGGTAAATCATGCAGGGTAAGGTGCTTAATGTCCGTGGCCGCTATGACTACCGCAGCCGTGTGCGCTGCAGGTATGGCCTGCGCCGCCGTGTTCCTGTTCGTGGTGGTCGCATTTTACTGCCGGGTCATAGTTCAGTTTATTATTGAGCAAAGCATTTACTGCATCATCGGCCTTGCCGGTAACGCCGCCATAAAGCTTGATGCCTGCTTGTGACAATGCCATTTGGGCGCCGCCGCCGATACCGCCGCAGATCAGAGTATCGACGCTGTGTTCGTGCAGAAATTGTGCCAGCGCGCCATGGCCGCTGCCGTTGGTGCTGACGATTTCTGTTTTGACGATGTCAGTGTTTTCGATGTCGTAAATTTTAAAGAATTCGGTGTGTCCGAAGTGTTGAAAGATGTCGCCGTCCTGATAAGTAACTGCGATTTTCATTGTTATACCGCTCCTTTACTGTGATTGTTATGAGTTTGCGACATATGCCGTAAACATTTTTAGCATAGCACTGTTCGCAGCCTGTGTCAATAAAGTCGGGGATGACATAGTACCTGCTAAAATAAAAAGGCTCGCCGCCGTTGCAGACGCGAGCAGAAGAAGCTTGACTGTGAGAGATATTTTGATCTGTTTGTGCTTAGGTCGCTCATCATCGATATGTCAGCGTAGCGGCTGTCGTTTACGCTGGCGACGCGTAAAATATTTTGCCAGTCGATAGGCGACGGTACGATATTGCGTGGTCAGATAGACGCCGCTGAGAATGAGTACGCCGCCTACGGCTTGTGCGGCGAGAAAGTGTTCATCAAGAAACAGTACGCCGCAGACGATGCCGACCAGCGGCATGATATTCATAAATACGGCTGCCTGACTGGGTCCGACGATGCCGGTGCCTTTGTTCCAGAAGATCATGGCGATCAGCCCGCCGGCAAAAATGACGAACAGATATGAGCCAAGAGCCAGCGGCGAAAGCAGCGAGGGCAGTTCGAAATGGCCAAAATAAGCAGCGCCGGCTGCCGTGGTAAGCGAACCTAACAGACCCGACCAGGCGACGATGGCAAAGGGGGAAACATCGTCGATGATGCGCACGACGATGATAGAATACAGTGCCCAGGCGACCTGACTGGTAAAAAAGAGTACGTCGCCGATATTAAAGCTCAGCGTCAATATGGCCGCAAGCGAACCGTTGCTGAGCAGGTACAGCGCGCCGCACAGGCTGCTGCAGATGCCGAGCCATTGCAGGCGGTGCAGACGTTCATGGATCAGCACAAAGCTGAGCAGAGCCGTCACGATGGGCGTGAGTGTGGCGATAATGGTAAAGTTGGTGACTGTCGAATATTGCAGCCCGGTAAATTGGGTAACGTTATTGATGCAGACGCCAAGGATGCCCATGGTAAATAAAGCCGGCCAGGTCCTGCGTGGTGGCAGCAGCTTTTCGCCGCGCCAGGCAAGCATGGCAAACAGCGTCAGGGCTACGATAGTGTAGCGAATGCTGACCATAGGTATGGGCGACATTTCCCTGACGACGAATTTGGCGAACATAGGTTGAATACCCCAGATGACGCAAGTACAGATCAAAAGTGCCGAGGCGGTAAGCTTGTTCGTTTGCATTGCAGTGCTGACAGACCTTTCGATGATGATTTATAAAGTGCCGGGCATCTGCCCGTAACTTAAAAGCTTAACAGTCGTTCAATGATTTCTGCCGCCGGCGTTTGACCAGATATCTGGCCAGTTTATAGGCCAGCAGGCGGTACTGCGTAGTCAGATACACACCGGCGATGATAAGAGCGCCGCCAACTGCTTCGGAAGTATAGAAGCTTTCTTCGAGAAAGGCGATGCCGCAGATGATGCCTACTAATGGCATCAGATTCATAAACACGGCGGCCTGACTGGGGCCGATAACGCGGATGCCTTTGTTCCAGAACAGCATACCAACCAGGCTGCCGATAAAAATAACGTAAAAATAGGAACCCCAGGCTAAAGCGGAAAGGTCATAGGGCAGTGCAAACTGCCCGGTCAGGATACTGTAAGCAGCCGTAGTCAGAGAGCCAAGCAGCCCGGCCCAGGCTACAGCGCTGTAGGCAGATACATATTTACTGACCTGCGCGACAAGAATGGTATAAAAAGCCCAGGCAACCATACTGACGCAGAACAGGATATCACCGAAATTAAAGTTCAGGTTGATAATCGTTGAAAACGAACCTTTGCTGATCAGGTAAACGGCGCCGATGATACTGGCGGCGATACCGAGCCATTGCAGCTTGTGCAGCCGTTCATGCAGCAGCACCAGACTTAAGAGTGCGGTCACGGCAGGCGTCAGCGAGGCAATAATAGTAAGGTTGGCTACGGTCGAGTATTGCAGGCCTGTGAATTGCGCAACATTGTTGCCGCCAACGCTGAGGACGCCCATCAAAAACAGCGGCAGCCAGGCTTTGCGTGGTGGCAGCAGTTTTTCGCCGCTGTAAGCCAGCGCTGCCAGCAGCACTACGCCTACTGTAAAATAACGGATACTGACCAGAGGGATCGGGTCGAACTCGCGGACGACAAAAGTGACGAACATCGGCTGTGCGCCCCAAATGATGCAGGCGGATAAAACCATCAGTGTTGCTGCGGAAATATTTTTGGGCATGGAAACGCCTTCTTCGCTGTTTATTTTACCAGCTGCGGTGTAAAACCCTGCGTGTCGCAGCTGACAAGCTTATAGGTTATGCCGTTGCGGATACCTTCAAAAACCATGCTTGCATCGCTGCCGTGGATATGGCCGAAAACGCAGTGCCTGACGCCGTAACGCTCCAGCAGTTCGGCAAAAACAGATTCATTTGCAGCGTCATAAAGAGGCGGATAATGCAGTGCGGCTATGATATCGCTGTAGCCGGCTTGTCTGGCAGCTTCCAGTGAAGCCTCCAGGCGCAGTCCTTCACGGCGGTAGATAGCGGCATCGTCCGCGTTAAAATTGTCGGATGAAGGCAGGAGCCAGCCACGACTGCCGCAGATGGCAGTCGTGGCGCAGGTAAAAAAGTTGTTTTGCAGAAAGCTGAAATTATTTTCTGTCGCAGTCTGCATCTTTTTTAAAGATGCCCACCAGTAGTCATGGTTGCCGCGCAGAATGATTTTGCGCCCGGGCAGGGCGGCGATCCAGTTCAGGTCGGTCAGCGCGTCTTGCAAATCCATGGCCCATGAGGTGTCGCCGCAGATGATGACGGTATCGTCGCTGCGGATAAGTTGATGCCAGTTGGCTGCAACCTTGGCGGCGTGGTCTGTCCAGTGTTTCCCGAAGATTTCCATAGGCTTGGACGGAGGCTTTCCGGAAAGGTGCAGGTCGCCGATAGCGTAAATTTTCATGAATTATGCTCCATTTTTGCTGCTTAATGTTAACTTTATGTTAGCTTATTTTAAGAAGGAATGCAAGGAATTGCTGACAGGTTTGACCTCAGCGCGAAAATAAATGCCTGTGTCTACTGCCAAAGTCTGATTAATCCGTTTAATATAGATATAAAGTCTGAATTAGGATGCGAGAATCTTTTTCCTTTCTATCCCTGGTTGCTGTTGCCGCTTTCAGCATTTTTATACAATGAAAGTATCAAAACGCAGGGGAGGGGCAACTATGACAAAGCAGCAGGATTTCAGTATGCGGTCAGTGAATTTTATTTTGTTTTGCCTGGCTAATTTTTTGTATTATGGAGCTTTTTATTTGTATATTCCGGTATTGCCGCAGTATGTGGAGATGTTGGGCGGTACACCTGCCGATATCGGGCTGGTTGGTGGCGCTTTCGGCCTGTCGTCCTTTATTATACGGCCGTATTTGGGTAAACTGGCCAACGAATGGGGTCGTAAGCGTATGATGCTTCTGGGTACGATTTCTTTTGCACTGTTGTTTCTGCTGTTCGGCAGAGTTACCGGCGTGGTGCCGCTGGTCGTACTCAGGCTTGCGCATGGTGTTTGTCTGGCGATGTATCTGGCGGCATCGGCTGCCTATATAGCCGATTATGCGCCGGTAGACAGGCGTGGCGAGGTGCTGGGGATTTATCAGACCTGCAGTGTGGTTTCTATGGCTGTTTTTCCAGCAGCAGGCATTTGGATCCTTCAGCATACACAAAGTTATCCTTTTTTGTTCAACGTGACTTTTATTACGGCATTAGTATGCTTTTTCGTGTTACTGCCGCTCAAGGAAACGAATCCTGTTTATGACCAGGAACAAAAACTGGATCTGCTGCCGATTTTCAGGAGGCGGGTAATTTTTATGTCTTCGCTGTGCCTTTTGGGTGCATCACTGGTCTATGGCGCGATTCTTACTTTTTTACCGATTTATGCGCAGCAGCGGCATATAAGTGATTATGGTATTTTTTTCGTAGTCTATGCTTTGGCGACGATGGGCAGCAGGGTCTTTGCCGGTAAGCTGTCCGATCATGTCGACAGGCGTCTGGTGATTTTGCCGTTTTCACTTTTGGTTGCACTGGCGGCTATGTGTTTCTTTATTATGGATAACGTTTGGACGCTTGGGCTGATCGCAATATTATTCGGACTGGGATATGGAGCTTTAGTGCCGGCGCTTACTGCACTGGTCGTTGATGTTACCCGGCCGGAAGAACGTGGACCGGCACTGGGTTTTTTTACTGCTTTTATTGAAGTCGGCATCGTCGTCGGCGCTATGGGTCTGGGGTTTATTACCGAGATATTGGGCTATGCCAATATGTTTGCATTGTCAGGTATCATCGTACTGGTGATCACACTGGCATTTTGGCTGTTGGTGCAGCAGCGTCATACTATTAAGCTGGAGGGAGAGTAAGCAGGCTCCAGATGAGCGCAGAGCATTAAAAGCCGCCTGCAGCGCGTACTAGGCAGATGGGGAAGAAAAGACTTGAAACTCCGCGGATTTGTGATATAATGATTAAAGTATTTGCAGAATGAACAAATTCGGTGAAGCGGAGTAGTAACCACAGATCCCTGTTGCAGAAAGTTGACGGCAGCTGCGAGTCAATACGGGAGCAAGGTGAACTCGCCGTGGAGGAGCCGCGTCAAAAGCGCGGACGCATAACCGGCGTTACAGGTTTCGAGTGGCCGAGATTTTTTTCGGCAATCAGGGTGGTACCGCGAAAGCTATTTCGTCCCTGGCCTAACAGCCGGGGACTTTTTTATTTGCCGCGCTGCGGTGGTAAGCAAATTTTAGGAGGTTATGAGAAGAATGATCGAAGAAAAGTATACTCCCCATGCCATAGAAAGCAAATGGCAGAAATATTGGGAAGATAACAAGGCATTTAAAACTGATATTGATGCAGGCAAACCCAAGTCTTATGTGCTGGAAATGTTCCCGTATCCTTCGGGCAACCTGCATATGGGGCACGTACGCAATTATTCCATCGGCGACGTAGTTGCCCGCTTCCGCAGTATGAACGGTTTTAACGTGCTGCATCCGATGGGCTGGGATTCTTTTGGTATGCCGGCTGAGAATGCCGCGATCAAACATGGTATCCACCCTGCTAAATGGACGATGGAAAATATCGCCAACATGACCCGTCAGCAGAAGGAACTGGGACTGTCCTATGATTGGGACCGCGAAGTTGCCACCTGTAAGGAAGATTACTATAAATGGACCCAGTGGTTCTTTGAGCTGTTTTATAAGCGCGGTTTGGCTGTCAAGAAAAAATCTGCTGTCAACTGGTGTGGTGAATGCAACACTGTTTTGGCTAATGAGCAGGTTATCGACGGACGCTGCTGGCGCTGTGACCATGAGGTCGTCAAAAAAGATCTGGAACAATGGTTCTTCAAAATTACCGATTATGCGGAAGAACTTTTGGATGATCTGAAATTTTTGAACGGCTGGCCGGAACGCGTTAAGACGATGCAGAAAAACTGGATCGGGCGCAGTGAAGGTCTGGAATTCAGCTTTGACGTGCCCTGCATCAATGCTAAGCTACCTGTTTACACTACCCGTCCGGATACGGCATTTGGCGTTACCTTCGTGGTCCTGGCTGCCGAGCATCCAATGGTAGAGCAGTTGTGCCGGGATAATCCGAAGGCAGACGAGATCAGGGCTTTCTGCGCCCGTGTGCGCAACCAGTCCGATATTGAACGTACTTCCAGCGAGTCGGAAAAAGAAGGTATCTTTACCGGGAAATATGCTGTCAATCCTTTCAATGGCCGCCAGGTAGAGATCTGGGTCACCAACTATGTCCTGTACGATTATGGCACCGGAGCTGTTATGGGTGTACCTACAGGTGATCAGCGCGACTGGATGTTTGCCGATAAATACGGTCTGGATAAGATCGTTGTCGTTACTCCTAAAGACCAGGAATTAAAAGTTGAAGATATGACTGCCGCCTATGAAGAAAAAGAGGGCGTGCTGGTAAATTCCGGCAAGTTCAGCGGCATGGAGATGCATGCTGCAATCAAAGCTATTATGGATTATGCGGAAGAACAAGGCTTTGGTTCCCGTCATGTCAACTACCGTCTGCGCGACTGGCTCATCAGCCGTCAGCGTTATTGGGGGGCTCCGATTCCGATTATTTACTGTCCTGACTGCGGCGAAGTTCTTGTGCCGGAAGCAGAGCTGCCGGTACGTTTACCGGAAGACGTCAAGTTTGATGCGGGCAGCGTTTCACCGCTGGCAACCAGTGAAAGCTTTGTTAACTGCACCTGCCCCAAATGCGGTAAGCCGGCCCGCCGCGAGACCGATACTATGGACACTTTCCTGTGTTCTTCCTGGTATTATCTGCGGTATACCGATCCGAAAAACGATACTGCTCCATTCAGTAAAGAAGCTGTTGATTACTGGGCTCCGGTCGATCAGTACATCGGGGGTATCGAGCATGCGATCCTGCATTTGCTGTATTCACGTTTCTTTATGAAGGTATTGCGTGACGCAGGCCTTGTAAAATACGACGAACCCTTTACCAACCTGCTGACTCAGGGCATGGTCATTAAAGACGGTGCGAAAATGAGTAAATCTTTAGGTAATGTCGTTTCTCCGGAAGAGATCATTTCCAAATACGGTGCCGATACTGCTCGGCTGTTTATTATGTTTGCTGCTCCGCCTGAAAGAGAGTTGGAATGGAGCGATCAGGGCGTGGAGGGTTCCTTCCGTTTTATCAACCGTGTCTGGCGTGTCGTCAGCCACTTCCAGGGTGAGCTGGCCCAAAAGGTCACCGGCTATGATACTTCAAAACTGGATGAAGCTGATAAAGAGCTACGCCGCGTGCTGCATAATACGATCAAAAAAGTTACCGACGATATCGAGCAGCGGTTTAATTTCAATACTGCAATCAGTGCGATGATGGAGTTGGTCAATGCTTTATATGTTTATAAGGAAGCTCAGAAAAATTACAATGCCGGTCTGGTTTATGAAACCGTTTCCGCTTTGCTGCGGTTGCTTGCTCCTTTCGTACCGCACGTAACCGAAGAATTGTGGCATGGCGTCATCGACGCTGACAGCAGCGTGCATGCACAAAGCTGGCCTAAAGCCGAGGCAGAGGCCATGAAGGTCGATAATGTCGAGATCGTGCTGCAAGTCAACGGTAAGGTCAAAGGCCGTTTGGTTGTACCTGCGGAAGCCGGCAGGGAAGAACTGGAAAAACTGGCTTTGGCGGATGAACATATCGCTGCTATGGTCGATGTCGGCAAGATCGTGAAGATCGTCTGCGTACCCGGACGTTTGGTAAATATTGTTGCCAGACCTTAAATCGCAGAAAAAAATTAAATAGCTGGATCAGTAAGATCAAATCATAAAGACGCTATGGCAGAGTTCCTAAGGTATAACGAATTTATTGTTGACCTCAGGAACTCTGCTTTTTTGCGTTTTAAAGGGGCTGGATAGCGATGATGGAACGAGGGCTGAGAGGAAAAGTAGCAGCTTTGGGGGCTGCCGTAGTTTTATGTGCCGGCGGCAGTCTGCTGGGAAGCAGCCCGCAGGATACTGCTGCTGGTGTGCCTGTACCGGCAGCTGGTATCAGTGCGGTACAGACTCGGGGAGTCAAGGTATATGTAAGCGGTGCGGTAGCAAAGCCGGGTTTATATGAAATCCCCGCAGGGAGCAGAGCTACTGCGGCTATCGCCGCTGCCGGAGGAATGACACTGGAAGCTAATCCCGATAAAGTTAATTTGGCAAAGCTGCTGAAAGATGGTATGCAGGTAAATGTGCCGCGGTTAAGTGCCAGGCAATTGTGTGAGCAGACTGCGCCGGTAAATGCAGGTGCAGCTGCTGAGGCAGCAGGCGCAAATACTTTGGTCTCGGTAAAGACTGCTGCTGAGAGTGGCAGGGGCACAGCAAAAGCCGGCGGCAAGGTACATTTGAATACGGCTACGGCTGCCGAACTGACAGCGTTGCCTGGGGTCGGTGATATTACCGCGCAGCGTATACTTGAGTATCGGGCGGCGCATGGGTTTACCAGTATCGAGGATGTTATGAAGGTCAAAGGGATCGGTAAGGCCAAGTTTAGCAAAATGCAGCCTTATCTGGAGCTGTGATGCAGCGTCAGCTGGAACAGATCATTGTCGCCGCCACACTGGCATTTCTGCTTGGCTGCCACGCAGGGCTCAGTAAGCTGTTGCCGTTGATGCCAGCATTGATACTGGCGGCATTTTTTCTGCTGCTGCTTGCCTGGGGCTGCCGCCAAAAGGCTGGAGTAAAGTTGTTGGCCGCGGCAGGTATTGGTTTGTGTTTTTGTTGTGGCGCTGCCAGCGGCAGCGGGGCCATGCGTCAGCCGCAGCTGCCTTTGCAGACTTTTACCGGTCAGGAAGTACGGCTTTTCGGCAGAGTGGAAGCTGGCAGTGTCAAAGTAACGCCGCAGGGAACCAGTCTGGTGCTTGCCTGTCATACGCTGCAGCAAGCGGTGCAGACAAACAGTGCGGAACTTGGCAGCTCTTTACCCGATACAGCAATCGCAGTATCGGGTAAAGTACGTGTGCTCGTCCAAGGGCAGGATCTTAGCGAGAAAACAACCAGTGGCGTTATTGTACAGGGAACGCTTAAACCATTGACTGATTTTGCCAATCCGGGTGGTTGGGATGGCGGGCTGTGGAGCGAATTGCAGGATTTACAAGGGCGAATGTCTATAAAAGGCAGTGAGCTGTATTTGTCCGGGGACGGACAAAGTATCAGGCAGTATATCAGCGGACTGGCTGCAGGGCTGCGTTCAAATCTGCAGCATACTGTACCGGGACAGACCGGGGCTGTTTTAGCCGGTATGACTTTAGGTGGTTACGACGGTATCAGCGCGCAGACGCGGGAAGATTTTGCTGCTGTGGGATTGGCGCATCTGCTGGCTGTATCTGGTACGCATATAGCAGTGGTGACAGGCTTTCTGCTTGTACTGCTGCGGCGCCGTAACCACTGTACTATGGCGCTGCTGGCAGGGATTTTATTTTTTTATGCGGCTTTGTGCGGGTTCAAACCGCCTGTACTGAGGGCTTTGCTTATGTCACTGGCACTATTTGGAGCTGGCGTTAGCGGCAGGCTGCCACAGCGCAGTAATATTTTCTGTGCTGTGGTCATACTGTTGCTCTGCTATGAACCGCGCTGGCTTTGGGACGAAGGTTTTCAGTTATCATTTACCACAACAGCGGGGCTGCTGTATTTCTACCCGGTACTGAGCGGCCTGTGTACCCGTTACTTACCTGTGGGGATTGCCGAGATCCTGGCAGTATCTTTAACAGCACAGCTGGCGGCTTTGCCGTTTTTGATCCATTATTTTCATCAGCTTTCACTGAGTGGGCTGGCAGCTAATCTGCTTCTAGTACCGCTGCTGGAACTGGCACTACTGCTGACACTGGCGGGATATGCCCTCCTGCCGGTATTTGGGTTGGGAAAGCTGCTGTTTTTACTGGCAGGGCTTTTACTGCACCCCTTGCTGAATATCATTCACTGCCTGGCATCCGGCGGCTGGGCAACTGTCACTGTTGGCAGCTGGCCTCTTTTATGCGGCGCTGTCTATTATTTACTGTTGTTGCTGCTTTTCGGCAGCAGCGACTGGGATGATTTCACTGCTTGCGAAAGACGGTTGCTGATCGGTTTATGCTGCTGTATGCTGGTGGGGATCGGGCTTTATGATAAATTCAGGCCGCAGCCTCTGACCGTACATTTTATCGACGTGGGACAGGGGGATGCGGCACTGGTCGTAACACCGCAGCGTCAGACGCTGCTGATTGATACCGGTGGTCTGCGTGGTGACTATGATACGGGCAGCCGTATCGTTCTGCCCTATCTGCGTTACCTGGGGATTCGCAGTCTGGATATGCTGCTTTTAAGCCACGGACACCACGACCATGCAGGAGGAGCGGCCGCAGTAGCTAAAAATATACCTATACGCAGGCTCATTCTGCCTCAGGAACAGCCTTCAGCAGATATACAGGCACTGCTGAAGAATACCAAAGCGCAGCTTATATATGCCGAGAGCGGCACAAATTATTCCCTGGGCAATACTGCAATACAGATCATCAGCGCGCCTGTCGGCAGCGCTGACAGCGATGCAAATGAAAGCTCTCTGATCGTGAGGGTTGTATCTGCTGACGGCAGCATTGTTTTTACAGGTGATGCAACAGAAACGGAGGAACTGCTGGCAGCGGGGCAGATTCAGCCCGGTCAGGTATTGAAGGTCAGTCACCATGGCAGTAATGCTTCTTCTTCAATGCCGTTTTTAGCGGCAGTCAGTCCGCAGCTGGCGGTTATCTCAGTCGGTGCGGCCAACAGCTACGGCCATCCTGGCAGTGAAACGCTGCAGCGTCTGGCAGCCTGCGGGGCTCAGGTGCGGCGTACAGATCAGGACGGAGCGCTTAAAATCACTTTTGACGGCAGCCAGGTAAAATGTTATAGGTATCGGTATCAGAAGGAATTTTTTTAGTGGCTTGAAGGAGTACAAATATGGAAATCACGGCAGAAAAAATTATGCAGCAATTAAGTGCCGGTACACAGGTAGCTGGTGTAATCGCAGTGTTCGGCGAAGAAGGCTATTATAAAGATAAAATAGCCGCCGCTTTACCGCGGGCTGTTTTTGGCGACGCTGCGCCGGAAGACAGGGAAATAACTGTTTTTGAGCGTGATACGGATATAAAGGAAATATCTGCTGCTGTCAATACCTACCCTTTTTTCTCAGGACGCAGTCTGGTTATCATTAAAGATGAAAAGCTGTGGGGAGGTAAGGATGGCGGCGAAAAACGCAAACAGCAGCAGGAAGAGCTGGCAGAACTGCTGTCTGATGTACCTGAACATTGTCAGGTACTGCTGTTAGGCGAAAAAATCGATAAACGCGGTAAACTTTATAAAAGCCTGCTTAAAACTGCTGCGATGGTGGAATGCAAGTCTCTCAAATCCTATCAGCTGAAGCCCTGGCTGGACGAACAGGCTGCGCTGCGCGGCTGCCGTTTTGATTATGAAGCGTCACAAACGATCATGGAATATCTGTCGGTAACTGACAATGCGCCGCTGCTGCTGCTGGAACAGGAAATCGAAAAACTATCGGTTTACGCCGGTGAACGTAAGATTTGGACGAAAGATGATATCGAGCAGACTTTCGCTGCGTTGCCTGAAGTTTCGCGCTTTGCGCTGCTGAACGCCATTGCCGAAAAGAAGCTGGGGCAGACTTTGGAGCTTTTGGGTGAAGAACGTAAGCACGGTAATACTGTGCTGGCGCTATGCGGCCTGGTTTCGTTCCAATTGCGACGTCTTGGACGTGTCAAAGAACTTCTGGAAGGAAGGGCCTCGCAGGCCGAGATCGCTTCAGAGTTAAAAGCCGCGCCTTTTGCTGTAAAAAAAATGGCGGAGCAGAGCCGCCGCTTTGGCTTGGGTGAACTGGAACGGGCACTTTTGGAACTATCACAGCTCAATATCGAAATCCGCTATGGCGGCCGGCAGTTTGAAAAGCTGGAAGAAATATTGATCCGGCTTTTGAGCAAGTGATATTTGGTGTTTGGTTAAAAAAGTGCTTAAAGTTTGTTTTAAACACTGGACAAGCCTGACTGTTGTTTGTTATAATGATGGCGATAGATCAATGGGGATCTTTCTATTTTATTGCTTAAAAATAGGAAGGTCCTTTTTATATTTGTATTTCAGCTTCAGCATTGGGAAAGGAGCGCGGCACAGTGCCGCAAGTGATTGCTATGATGAACAAAGAAATGTTGTATTACATTAACCCCGAACAGCAAACCCCGGAGGAACTGAAGGCTTTGCTGGAAATGCACCCGGAAATCAAATTTGTTTCTTTTATGGGTGTGGACTTTGCCGGTAACGATACCGACGAAAAAGTGCCCATCAATTTATTTATCGAAGATATCAACAGCTTCCTGGAAGGCATGGCTGCTCAGACTGACGGTTCTTCCGTTGTTTTGCCGGGCATTGCTACTTTAAATAACGCCCGCGTCGATATGAAGGTCGACAAAAGTGTCAACTGGTATATTGATTATAATTACGAGCATTTTGATGCTCAGACAGGTAAAATGGTCGGAACCCTGCGCATACCCTGTTTCCTGATCCACAACGAAATCTTTGTTGATTCCCGTTCGATCCTGCAAAACAGCCTGGATTATGTGGAAGCACAAATGCTGGAAATGTTCAAAAAACATCCGCAGATAGCAGGTCTTGAACATGTTGACCTGTCTCAGATCGAAAAACTGGTCTTTACCTGTGCTACCGAGCTGGAATTCTGGGTCAAATCTCCGCGTGAAGACGCACCGATCGAAGCCCTTTCTTCTTCGCAGATGATGCAGGAGCAATACTGGCAGCGTACCCGCGGTAACGTGCGTACCGCTTTAGAACAGACTATAGAAATGATGGAAGCTTATGGTCTGGAACCGGAAATGGGCCATAAAGAATGCGGCGGCGTACGTGGACAGATCGACGGCGCAGGTCATATGACGCATGTTATGGAACAGCTGGAAGTAGACTGGAAATTTAACGTCGGTCTGCAAACTGCTGATAACGAACTGCTGGCCCGCATTATAGTTAAAGAGGTTTTTCGGATGAACGGTCTGGAAGTTTCCTTCCAGGCTAAACCGATCCCCGGCGTTGCAGGAAGCGGCGAACATACCCATGTCGGTATTGCCGCAAAACTCAAAAATGGTAAAATGGTCAATCTGTTTGCGCCCGGCGATATGAAAGCGGATTTTCTGTCTGCTATCGGTTACGGTTCAATGATGGGCCTTTTGAAGAACTATGAGGTCATCAATCCTTTTATTTCAGCTACGATCGATTCATTGAACCGCTTGAAGCCAGGTTTTGAAGCCCCTGTCTGTATCGTTACCTCTTTGGGTATCAGTCCGCAGGTCCCTTCCCGTAACCGTACGATTCTGGCAGGTTTGATCCGCGATATCGACAGTCCGATGGCGACCCGTATAGAAATGCGTTCGCCTAATCCTTATACTAATACCTATATTGCTATCGCTGCTTTCTATCTGGCAATGTGGGATGGAATCAAGGCTTGTGTGGAATCAGGCAAAAATTTGAAGGAACTGGAAGCCGAATTGTCCAAAAAGGCCGGCGTTGAAGGCTTCTATCTGGAAAAAGACCGCGAATACCGTAGCGAAGATGATGTTTTTGAAGACTTCAGCGAGGAAGAACGCAGCCGTCTGTTTGGTAAACCGCCTGCAACTGTGTGGGAAAATATGTGCGGCTTTAATAAATATCCCGAAAAGAAAGCTGCTCTTACCAGCGGCAATATCCTGCGCGCAGAATTTATCGATTCTTTTGCCAAAGGTGCCTTGGTTCGCTGGCAGACCGAGCTCTTAAACAGGATCATCCCCGAATTCCATGCTGAGATCGTGGCAATGAAATGTCTGCATGACACTGGCTTTTATAATAAATGTGACGATGAGCTGTGGGAGAAGATCGCAGCGCTGCGTGTTATGTTAGCTAAAGATTCTGTCGAGGCTCCGTGTATCTTTACTATGATCCGCGATGCTTTTAGCCGCGGCGATTTTGATGCCGCCTCCAAGTTAAAGCTGGAAATGGTAAAAACAATGGAGAAGCTGAGAAGCTGTTATCACGATTACAAGCAAAATATCATCGACTGATAAAGCATATACGTTTTGGATCCGCCGTAAAATATTATCGGCGGATCCTATTATTTTTCACAAAATGTTTTCTTGACTGGAGCGCAGACCAGACCTATATAATTTAAACAAGGAAAAAGAAGAGGGCGCTGTTGTCGTCCTTTTCCGCAATGATATCAACATTTTTTACGGAACTGCTTTTTATGCGGCAGGTAATTACGGTCTTTTGGGAGCGGTATAGCTTGGCATAAAACAGTATGGTAGCGGGAGAGAGGGGAAAAAATGAGATGGAGTAAAGCTTTTTCAAAAACTGGCCTGCTGGCATTGATGCTTGCCGTGGTCGGGATCGGTATCTTTTTTTATGAACGTCAATATTGCGGCGCCGAACAGCCTGCGCGTTACGAGCCGCAGCAGCTGCGGCAGGTGATTACTGCCGACAGTAAAACCTCGCGGACTATTATGTGGCAGACGCAGGCGCCGGAAAGCGATGCCTGGGTGGAATATAAGCTGCAGGGCGAAAATGAGCTTCACAGGGTGCGGGCGCAGGGCAAAGAATTTGCAACAGATTCAGGGACGGTTTATCAGCAAAGTGTGACGCTGACAGCTTTGGAGCCGGGAACTGTTTATGAATACAGGGCTGGCGGCGGCAAAGAATTTTCTGCCTGGCAAACGTTGAAAACAGATACCGGAGGCGCTTTTACGGCTTTGATCTTCGGCGATTCGCAAAGCCTTGATTATAATGTCTGGCGTAAGACTGCCGCTTATGCTTACAGTCACGATCCGGAAGCCGCCTTTTTCATCAATATGGGCGATCTTGTAGATAACGGCGAGCAATACAGCCAGTGGCGCAGTTGGTTCCGTGGAGCGTCCGGGCTGTTGCCGCAGATTCCGGCTGCTCCTATCAGTGGCAACCATGAAAATTATTCGCTGCAATGGAAACCTTACCGCGGCGATTTATATCTTAATTTGTTCGATCTGCCCCTGAATGGGCCGGAGGGTTTGCAGAAGCAGGCTTACAGCTATGATTACGGCGATGTGCATTTTTCTGTAATCGATACGCAGCAGGAGGAATTAAACGAGTGGAAGCCTGAACTGATCGCAAGTCAGGTGAGCTGGCTGGAGCGCGATCTGGCCGCCAGTGATAAGAAATGGAAAATCGTGTTGGTGCACCGTAATCTGTTCCGCTATCAGGACGGCAGACCCAATGAACTGGGCTCGGCACTTTTTCCGGTTATTGACCGTGGCAATGTCGATGTAGTTTTTTCTGCTCATAATCATACCTACGGCCGTTCTGCTCCGTTTAAAAACGGTAATGTGGCATCACAGGGAACGATCTATATTTCTTCGGGCCGCAGTGGTGATAAAACATGGGCCGGTTCGCGTGCCAAGCCGCAGGAGGTCGCTTTTGACGGCGTGCTTGACCAGCCTAATTATATGAAGCTGACTGTTAATGACGGCAAGCTGACAGTGACCAGCCTGAAGCAGGACGGCAAGCTGATCGATACGGTGACGCTGACGAAATGACAAGCTCTCGATTTTTTGATATAATGTCATTATTAACAAATCAATGAATGGAGTGACATCATGGCTAAAGACAGTTCTTTTGACGTTGTATCGCAGGTCGATATGCAGGAAATGGACAATGCGGTCAATCAAACGAAAAAGGAGATCGCCCAGCGTTATGATTTCCGCGGCAGTGATGCCAGCATCGAATTAGAAGAAAAATGTATCAAATTGGCAGCTGAAGACGAATACAAGCTGAACGCTATCATCGATATGCTGCGTGCCCGTATGGCTAAACGTGATATCCCTCTGCGCTGCCTGGAGCTGGGTAAGGTAGAGCCGGCATCCAAAGGCACAGTTCGCCAGACACTTACTATCCTGCAGGGTATACCGAAGGAAAAAGCCAAAGCGATCGTAGCCGCGATCAAAGCGACTAAATTGAAAGTCAATGCTCAGATGCAGGACGATCAGGTACGCGTCAGCGGAGCTAAAAAAGACGATCTGCAGGCTGTTATCCAAACGCTGAAAGCAGGCGACTTCGGCGTAGATTTACAATTCATCAATATGCGCTAAACTGGATTTTTATACTTCCTACGTAACGTAGGAAGTATTTTTTTATTTTATTGTTTTTGCCAGAGTTTGCCTATATAATAAATATAATCCATATTGCAAACTTGCAATAAATTTGGTGACAAGGAGCTGATTTGTTGAATTGGAGAAAGAGGTAAAGAGATTAAAGCTACATGGTTTCAATAATCTGACGAAAAGCCTGAGTTTTAATATGTACGACATTTGCTACACTAAGACGGTAGCAGACAGGGAGGCTTACCTGCAGTATATCGACGAGCAGTATAATGCCGACCGTCTTACGGAAATTTTAACAAATGTTTCCAACATTATCGGAGCAAACATTCTGAACATCGCCAAGCAGGATTATGAGCCGCAGGGCGCCAGTGTCACTATCCTCATTGCCGAAGGCTGTCTGCACAGCGTTGGTGCTGAAGATAACAGTTCCGCTCCGGGCCCTTTACCGGAAACAGTTTTAGCCCATCTAGATAAAAGCCATATCACGGTGCATACCTATCCCGAATATAACCCTATCGGTGGTATCAGTACCTTTCGGGCCGATATCGACGTATCTACCTGCGGTGAGATCTCACCGCTGAAAGCGCTTAATTATCTGATCCACAGTTTCGATACCGACATTATGACTATCGATTACCGTGTGCGTGGTTTTACGCGTGATATTACAGGACATAAACTGTTTATAGATCACAATATCACTTCAATTCAAGATTATATCCCTGAGCTGGTAAAGGAACATTACCAGATGATAGACGTGAACGTGTATCAGGAAAATATTTTCCATACCAAGTGTAAGCTCAAAGATTTCGACCTTGATAACTATCTGTTCGGGCTTAGCAAAGAACAGCTGCATCCAGGCGAAGTAAAACGGATTGAGGCCAAGCTGCGTCATGAAATGGACGAGATCTTCTACGGTAAAAATATGGACCGCATCAATCTTTAAGGAGGAGTAAGTATGCTGGATTTATGGTTTTCTGAATTTCACGCTCCCGACGCCAAACTTTCGATTTTGGTCAAAGAGCAATTATATAGCGAGCAGACTCCCTTTCAGAAAATAGACTTTTTTGATTCGGAAACTTTTGGTAAATTTTTCACTTTAGACGGGCTGATTATGATTACCGAAAAGGATGAATTTATTTATCATGAAATGATCAGTAATGTGCCGATGGCAGTTAATCCGGACATCAAAAAGGTCTTGATCATTGGCGGCGGTGACGGTGGTACTGCACGTGAGGTCTGCCGCTTTAAAACAGTAGAGCAGGTAGATATGGTCGAAATCGATGAACGTGTCGTACGTCTGTGCCAGAAATATTTTCCACAGACTGCTTGTGCGCTGGATAATGATCCGCGGATCAATCTGATTTTTGGCGACGGGTTAAAATTCGTACAAGACGCGCCTGAGGGTGCATATGATTTGATACTCGTCGATTCTACAGATCCGCTTGGACCTGGCGAAGGTCTTTTTACGACCGAGTTTTACCGCAATTGCTACCGGGCGCTGAATGATAAGGGTATCTTGATCAATCAGCACGAATCACCTTACTATAAAGAATATGCGTATGAAATGCGCCGGGCGCATAAAAAACTTGCTTCGGTATTTTCCATAGCAACAGTTTATCAATTTTATATGCCTACCTATTCTTCTGGACACTGGTTGTTCGGGTTTGCTTCGAAAGGTCTTGATCCAGTGAAAGATGCTGACTTTAAACGCTGGTCTGAATTTGGGCTGCAAAATCGTTATTATAATCCCGGGGTACATCTCGGTGCTTTTGCTCTGCCTAATTATGTACAGGAAGAACTTCAAAAAGAAGATTAATGATTCGTAACAAGGTATTCAGGTTTGTCTGCAAAAGCGGCAACACATTTATTGTGTTGCCGCTTTGTGATTTTATAACATAGATGGCTTTGTTTGAAAAATGTGTGATAAGATTATTTTTTTTTTTGTAATTTTATTTTAACAGTATTGCTGGATATATGTATGTGTGTTATGATTTATTTATAAAAATACAAGCAAAACTTTAAAGTGTATTTGCATAGTATTTTTGCTATAAGAATAATAATTGGGTGAAGTTTTACCTGTAGAATTAAGAGGTGATAAATTATCAGATACAGTAAAGAATTTATGGAAGTCCATAAAAATAAGAATGGTGGGATAATGGTGAAGAAAGTAATTTTGTATTTATTAACTATGATCTTTGCACTCAGCACAGCTACGGCACTTGCGGCAGAACCTGCTGACGCTCCTGTGTCTATGCGTGAAAGAATGGAAAAAATCAGGGTGGAGAACGACCCGGTATATCAGGCGGAAAAAGCCAAAAGAATGGAAAATATGCCAAAAGTAGCTGTGCTTTATGTAAATAATGCCGAAACTACTTATAATGAAGAAGTAGATGGAGTGGTTTTGGGCAATTTGGAAAAATGCATCAATGATGATAAATATATTTATATCAATGGTGAACCATATATCGAAAAGTTAAACAAAGTTGGTATTGTTGATATTACTACGGCTGAAAGAGCCGATATAGTCGATACTTTTGAAGGTGAAGATGTGGATTATGTCGTTTTTATTGAAGTGCAGCCATTTGTTGCCAGAGATAAAATCACCTTCTTTACAGTTGGTAAAGATATAACGACAACAGTACCTCTGAAAATTATTGATCTGATCAACGGAAAATATTTATATAATGGTAAATTTACCGAAAAAGCTTCCGACAGTACTATGATAGGCGGTATAGGTAATAAATCGGTTGCCATGAAAGCCTTGAATAAAATCAACGAACAGATCACTTCTGTTTTAATTGCCAGATTGCCGGAAGAAAAACCTGTTGCGGTAGCTGCTGATAAAAAATATGTCCCATAATGAAAAAATATTTTGATAAAGGTCTTGTTTTGGCCTTTTTAATGATATTTGTATTTTTTACTGCGGCCTGCGAAGCTGAAGCAGCTAAGAGCCTGCGACAGAAAAGCAGCGTGCTTTTGGTATTTAACAATATCGCCGGAACACGTTATGATGAAAAGCTTACCCAAATAGCACTGGAAAAGCTGCAGAAGAAAATCGAAGGAATCTATCTTGAAGTCGATTCTGAACCTTATGGTAAAAACTTCAAAGAAAAGTCATTTGAAAAAGCTTCATTTGCAGAATTGACGGCACAGGTTGATGGCTGCGGAGCAGATTATTTTGTTTATACTGAGCTGCAGCCCATTACAAAAGAAACATATTTTAATTTTATATATTTTGATAAAAATGTGGAAACAGGGCTGGTTTTGCGGATCGTAGATTTAAAGAATGGTAAAGAACTTTATAATAAAAAATATGTGATGAAAGCCAAAGATTCTACTGACTATTTCTTTATCGGTAGCGGATCAGTTGCACATAAGGCGTTAGACGCCATACTGTTCAGAGCCGGCGAAGCTATCTCGGTAAGGTTACCTCTTTAAAGGTGTGTAAAAAACTATCCCCGGTAAGTATTTATACTTACCGGGGATAGTTTTTTTATGTAAACGCAGTTTTTAAGGTCAAAGTATCAAAGTTAGGTTTCTGCCAAGGGAAGCGCAAGACCTGAGAAAGTTTTATTCAGATAGAACATAATTGTCTTGCGGGGGGGTACAGGTGTGGTATAATCAATGGAAAATAAATTATTGCTTTGCTTAGAAAATATTAACTAATAATTTGAAAGAAAGGTGAGCTGAGATTGTAAAAGAAAACTTCATCAAGTAAAAATAAGTAACTGAGAGTGGCTTGATAGAGGTAAAGTTAGTAGTTCTACAAAATTACTTTTAAATAAAAATTATAAGAGGTGTTGATAATGAAGAATAATTTACAGCAAAAGGTGACTTTAAGTCTTTTAGCGGGAGCGATGCTTTTCGGTACTGGGTACATTGCCAATACCAGCGTTGTTTATGCGGCTATTGCATCTAAAGATATAAATTTTGAATCAAATATATCTGACGGTATGACACGGAACGGTCTTACTGTAAGGGAACAAGCTGAAAATGATGAAAAGGCTGAAAACAATACTATCATAATCAGCGGCGGTGATGCCTATGACGTTTATGCAGCCGTAACGGGCGGCGGTGATGCTGTTGGCAATACGGCGCAGATGAGCGGTGGAGAGGTGGCATATCTCGGAGGCGCGGCAACTGATTATGGTGATGGAGATGATGGCTCAGCCATAAATAATAAAGTTATTATGAGTGACGGTAAAGCACAGGAGGTTGTAGGGGGCGAAGCCTTTGGTACAGGAATTGTGCAGGGGAACGGCGTGGAAATGAGTGGCGGTACAGCGCAGAATTTATATGGCGGTGCTACTTATTTCAGTAAGGCAGAAGGTAATTATGTAAAGGTCAGTGGCAATGCTGTTGTTACAGGCAGTGAGGATAATGGTTATGAAGAAGATAGTGTAAAAACTACTAATAAAGGCGTATATGGTGCAATGGTTGTTGCACCAGAGCAGAATGATAAAAAACTTGGCGATCTTGTAAACAACAGTGTTGTAATCAGTGGTAATGCCAAGGTAAGTAATGTTTACGGTGCTTACAGTGAAGGTGATTCCAATGTTACCGGTAATGCGGTTACGATAAGTGAGAATGCGGAAATTGGTTCTGGTAGCGGTCAGGTTTTTGGTGCAAGTACTGGAAGTGGTATGGCTACAGGAAATTACGTTACGATTAATGGCGGTGAAGCTGGAGATGTTTATGCGGCAATAACAAGTAGTGGTGATGCAAAAAATAATATAGCTACTATGACCAGTGGTTCTGTTGCTGATATTGGCGGCGCATCTACAGTTTTTTTGATAAGAATAGTAATGGCGCTGTTATCAATAACAAAGTCGTTATGAGTGGTGGCACAGCAGAAGAGGCTATAGGCGGTGAAGCCTATGGCACGGGTCTGGTACAAGGCAATGGTATAGAATTAAGTGGCGGTAATGTTGAGAATGTTTATGGCGGTATTACAGCCAGTAGCAATGCAGAAGGTAACTATGTAAAAGTTAGTGGTAATGCTGTTGTAACTGGAAATAATGCCAATAATGCTAAAGTTAGCGAAAAAGGTGTTTATGGTGCAGTTGCATTTAAATTTAATGTAGATACAGGTGATCTTGTAAACAACAGTGTTGAGATAAGTGGTAATGCCAAGGTAACTAACGTTTATGGTGCTTACAATGAAGGAAGTTCCAGTGTTGTCAATAATAAAGTAACTATCAGTGATAATGCTGAAATTTCAGGTAATATTTATGGTGGCTATATTAAAGGCAGTGGAACTGCTTCGGGGAATATTGTAGTGATAGATGCTAAAGTTACAGGTGAGGTTTACGGTGGATATAGTGAAAATTCTGGTTCCATTTTAACAGGTAATACTATTGAGTTGCATGATAATGCTGTGGTAGATAACGCAAAACTTTTTGGATCTTATAAAAAGGACAATGCATCGCAAGCTTTTTATATTTTAAAAGATCTGAATAATAAAAATAAAAAGAAAGAGAATATATTGGCGATTAATGATTGGAACGGTGCTGTTGAGCAATTAAAAAATTTTGATGAAATTACATTTAATAGAATTAAGTGGCAAGATGGTACTGTTTTAACTATTAAAGATGCGGGAAATAGTGATCTAAGTAACACGGTTATCAATGCTGAGCATGTCGAATTTACCGGTGGTACTGAAATGCAGGCAAATACATCGATGAACCTTATTGCTGCGGCTAATGAAAGTGACAGTAAAAACTTAGGAATCAATGAAGCTAAGGTAATACTGGGAACAAAGTTTATTGCTGGAGTCAGTCAGAAAGGTACTGGTGAAGTTAAAGTTGTAAATGGTGTTCCCAAACTTGTCATAAAAGAAGTGAGAACGACACAACAGGTCAATTTAGTAGCAGAAAACAGAGCGGTGGCAGCAGCCTTTGTCAATCAGGGCAGCGAGCTTATTGCCGATGCTCTTGATACTCTGTCACGGACTGACGGCTACGGCGTTAAGACTTTTGCCGCAGTATATGGTAATCACAGCAAGTATGATGTCAACAGTGATTTGAAGATCAATGGCTGGAGCAGTATCGTCGGTGTTGGCAGCGAAAAACAATTAGCGCAGGGCGACTTTAGCTGGGGTGTTTTTTATGAAAACGGCAGCGGCAATTATCGCACTGCTAACAGCTTTAATAATGAATTCTTCCGTGGCGATGGCAGTCTGGTTTACAATGGCGGCGGGATCACTGCCAGCTATGCCAAGAAAAGCGGCAGCTATGCGGAAGCGTCGCTGCGTGCCGGTATGTTGAAAAGTGAAATGGATAACGCCTTAAAAGACATTAACGGTGCCGGCTATGGCTATAAATCCGAAACTGCTTATTATGGCGCGCATCTGGGCATCGGTAAGATACTGACGCTCAACGAGAGTACCAGTGTCGATGTTTACGGCAAGTTTTTCCATACCTATAACAAAGGTGATAATTTTGATGTTGCCGGCGATAAATTTGAATTTGATTCTATTACCAGTGATCGCCTGCGTTTGGGTACCCGTTATACTGTAAATAAAAATAATAAATGGAGTTCCTATTATGGTATTGCCTGGGAATATGAATTCAATGGCGATGCTGACATGAAGGCTATGAACAAGGCTGTACCTACCCAAAGTATGCAGGGCAGCAGTTATATGGCCGAGATCGGACTGAATTACCAGCCTAACACAGCTTCTCCCTGGAGTTTTGATTTAAGTATGCGTGGCTATGCCGGTGAGCGTGAAGGTTTCAGCGGTAATGTACAGGCGATTTACAATTTTTAAATATTATAATGAATTTGGGGTGCCTGGTCTTGGACCAGGCACTTTTTCTTTTGTAAATTATCTCACTTTACAAACTTTACATTAATTTTACAAAACCATACTAATGGATTTTACTTTGCTGGGATATGCTATAGCCATAGTCAGAAAACTAAAAACAAATCATAAAAATTTTGGAGGCTATAGTGATGAAAATGAACAAAAAAGTAGCAGGTATTTTATTAGCGGCCATGAGCACCATGATCTTTACCGGCTGCGGCAGCAGCGAATCAGAGAAAAAGGCCGATGCTCCGGCGGCTGGCAGTAAGATCGTCGTTATCTCCCGTGAAGACGGCAGCGGTACCCGCGGAGCTTTTATTGAGTTATTTGGAATTGAGAAAAAAGACGCTAATGGTAAAAAAATCGACCATACTACCGACAGTGCCGCTATTACAAATAATACTTCCGTTATGATGACGACAGTGGCAGGAAATAAGGACGCAATCGGCTATATTTCCTTAGGTTCTTTGAATGATACTGTTAAAGCGTTGAAAATAGATGGTGCTGAAGCCAGTGCTGCCAATGTAAAAAGTGGTGCCTACAAAATCGCCCGCCCCTTCAACATCTGCACTAAAGACGGTCTGAGCGAGGTCGCCCAGGATTTCGTAGCCTTCATTATGTCGAAAGAGGGGCAGGAAGTCGTCACTAAAGCAGGCTGCATCGGCGATGATAAAGCAGCTCCGTATAAAGGCACTAAACCGGCAGGTAAGGTTGTTGTCGCAGGCTCTTCTTCTGTGACTCCGGCGATGGAGAAGTTGAAAGAAGCCTATATGAAAATCAACCCGGCTGCTAATATCGAGATTCAGAGCAGTGATTCTACGACAGGCGTTAAATCAGCAATCAGCGGCATCTGCGATATCGGCATGGCTTCCCGCGAACTGAAAAAGAGCGAGCTTGACCAGGGCTTGAAAGCAACTGTAATAGCAACAGATGGTATCGCCGTTATTGTCAATAAAGATAATAAAGTCAGCGAATTGAAAAAAGAGCAGATCGAAGCGATTTTCACCGGTAAAGCTACTGAATGGAATAAACTGTAACAACGGTAAAAACTGGATATTTTAAACTAACGGCTGCCTTTCGGGGCAGCCGCCTGTATAATGTGAGGGAGTATGGAGAAGCGTAAAGAAGAAATAATGAAGATTGTCTTTTTGCTCGCGGCCTGCGCGTCTATAGCAACTGTCGCTATGATCTGTCTGTTTTTGTTTGCCAATGGGCTGCCGACGATCGGTAAGATCGGTGTGACGGAGTTTTTTCTGGGGCAAAGATGGCGGCCTGCTAACGATATTTACGGTATCTTGCCGATGATTCTCGGTAGTATGTATGTAACCCTGGGGGCAATCGCCGTCGGTGTGCCGGTAGGTATACTGACGGCAATCTTTATGGCACGGTTCTGCCCGGATAGGGTTTACTGTATCCTAAAACCGGCGGTAGAGCTTTTAGCCGGTATTCCATCTGTTGTCTACGGTTTTTTTGGGCTGGTGGTGATGGTGCCTTTGATCCGCGAGCATATCGGCGGGACAGGCAGCAGTATGCTGACGGCGTCGTTGCTTTTGGGCATGATGATCCTGCCGACGCTGATCAGCGTGGCCGAGGCGGCGCTGCGTGCGGTTCCTGACAGCTATTATGAAGGGGCCTTAGCTTTGGGCGCGGGGCATGTGCGCAGTGTTTTTTTACCATTGTGCCGGCGGCAAAATCCGGTATCATGGCAGCGATAATTTTAGGCATGGGGCGAGCTGTCGGCGAAACTATGGCGGTGATCATGGTAGCTGGTAATCAGGCCAGAATGCCGGCCGGACTTTTAGAGGGTGTACGTACGATGACGACCAATATCGTTATTGAAATGGGTTATGCGGCCGATCTGCATCGTGATGCTTTGATTGCGACGGCGGTTGTATTGTTTGTGTTTATTTTGGTTATCAATCTGACGTTTTCCTACTTGAAAGGCAAGGTGGTACAGCAATGAGTGGTTTGAAAGCGCAGCTTAGGCGCAAGCTGTACGAATGCGGGCGTGATCCGCTGTCGCTGTTTCTGCTGGGCTGCGTGGTGACGGCGGCGCTGACGACCTTTTTAGTCCTGAGCTTTTTACTGGCCTATATCCTGTGGCAGGGACTTCCGAATATAGAGGTGAGCCTGTTTGCCCTGCACTATAATTCTGAGAATGTTTCACTGTTTCCGGCGCTTATCGATACAGTGCTGATGGTGCTGATGGCTTTGGCGATAGCGACGCCGCTGGGGATTTTTGCTGCAGTGTATCTGGTTGAATATGCCGGGCGCGGCAACAGGCTGGTAGGTGTAGTGCGTGTCACTGCCGATACCTTGGCGGGTATCCCTTCCATTGTTTATGGTCTGTTTGGGATGCTGTTTTTTGTAACCTATTTAAAATGGGGCTATTCACTTTTAGCCGGTGCCTGTACCGTTGCGATCATGATCCTGCCGCTTATCATGCGGACGACGGAGGAAGCGCTGAAAGCGATACCGGACAGCTTCCGCGAGGGCAGCTATGGCTTGGGAGCAGGCAAGCTGCGCACAGTCTTCGCCGTAGTGCTGCCTTCAGCAGTACCCGGTATTTTGGCGGGCATTATCCTTGCTATCGGCAGGATCGTCGGTGAAACAGCGGCTCTTATCTATACATCGGGCACAGTGGCGGCCCTGCCCGACGGAGTGCTGTCGTCAGGACGCACTTTGGCAGTGCATATGTATGTGCTGGCCAGTGAAGGTCTGTATATGAAGCAGGCTTATGCGACAGCAGTGATTTTAGTGGTTATCGTTATCGCTATCAATGCTTTATCAGGCCGGTTGGCCAAACAATTAATGAAGGGAAAATAATATGGACGCAAAAATAGCTATCGAAACTTTAGACTTGTATTACAGCGAATTCCACGCGCTTAAAAATATCAATATGCGTATACCGGAAAAAGAGATCACGGCGTTCATCGGCCCTTCCGGCTGCGGCAAATCGACACTGTTAAAATCGCTGAATCGTATGAACGACTTGATCGAAGGCTGCCGCATTACTGGTAAGGTACTGCTGGATAATGATGATATTTACGCTAATGATGATGTAAATCTACTGCGCAAGCGGGTAGGGATGGTGTTTCAGAAGCCTAATCCTTTTCCTATGAGCGTTTATGACAATATTGCTTTTGGCCCCCGTACACACGGTGTCAAAGGTAAAGCCAAGCTGGATGATATCATCGAGGAAGCACTGCGCAAGGCGGCTATTTGGGACGAGGTCAAGGATCGTCTGGATAAAAGCGCGCTGGGATTTTCAGGCGGTCAGCAGCAAAGGCTTTGTATTGCCAGAGCCCTGGCGGTACAGCCGGAAGTGCTTTTGATGGATGAACCTACTTCGGCGCTGGACCCGATCTCGACTTTAAAAATAGAAGATCTGGCTTTGGAGCTGAAGCAGAATTATACGATCGTTATCGTTACGCATAATATGCAGCAGGCGGTGCGTATCTCTGATAAAACAGCCTTCTTTCTGTTAGGCGAGGTTGTAGAATTCAACGACACTGATACGTTGTTCTCTAATCCACAGGAGAAAAAGACCGAAGATTATATTACGGGGAGGTTTGGCTGATGGTAAGAAGCAGATTTGCAGCGCAGATGGAACTTTTAAATACGGAACTGATCGTTATGGGGACTTTGTGCGAAAATGCTTTGGAGCATGTTATGCAGGCTTTACAGGAAGATAATGATGCTTTGAACAGAGAAATTATTATTTTAGGCAAGCGTACAGAGGAAAAAGAGCGGGAGGTAGAGAATATTTGTATAAATCTGCTTTTAAAACAACAGCCGGTTGCTTCCGATCTGCGTCAGATTTCCGCATCACTCAAAATGATCACTGATCTGAGCCGTATTGGCGAGCAGTCAGGCAATATTGCCGAGATCCTTGGCAAAGCCAGCTTTGGGCGCGATTATGATACTACGCTTTTACAGCAGATGGCGGTAGCAGCCAAGAAAATGGTCAGCACCAGCCTGGATGCGTTAGTTAAGGGTGATCTGCGTCTGGCGCAGCAGGTAGAGCGGGATGACGACGTAGTTGATGAGCTGTTCAGTAAAGCAAAAAAAGAATTGATCCAGATCATTCGCAGTACGCAGGATAGCGGTGAGCAGGCTATCGATTATCTGATGATCGCCAAGTATTTCGAGAAAATAGGCGACCATGCGGTAAATATTTCCCAATGGGTGCTGTTTATGATCACAGGAGCACATGAGGAGGATACTGTGCATGATCTTTTGCGTGGAGGACGATCCTAATATTCGTGAATTAGAAGTTTATACTCTGCAGTCCGTTGGCTTCAAAGCTTTGGGCGTCGGCAGCGGCGACGAGCTTTTTAAAGAGCTTGGCTGCACTAAGCCTACGCTTATCCTGTTGGATATCATGCTTCCGGGAGATGACGGTATCACTTTGCTGAAACGTCTGCGCAGTGATAAACGCACGGCGCAGGTCCCTGTCATCATGGCTACTGCCAAGGGCTCGGAATTTGACAAGGTGCACGGATTGGATAACGGTGCTGATGATTATATTGCCAAACCTTTCGGCATGATGGAGATGGTTTCACGCGTCAAAGCTGTGCTGCGCCGCTATAAACAGGATGATAAACTTGTACGGCTCACTGTCGGGGATCTGGTTATGGAGCTAGACAAGCATCGCGTTACTGCCGGCGGGCAGGAAGTTGTGCTGACGTTTAAAGAATTTGAGCTTTTACATAAACTTTTAGAACGTCCGGGGCAGGTTTTTACTCGTGAACAGCTGCTGACGGATATCTGGGGCTATGATTTTGCCGGTGAAACACGTACTGTCGATGTACATGTGCGCACGCTGCGGGCCAAATTGGGGCAGGCAGGCGGATTGGTAGAGACTGTACGCGGTGTCGGCTATCGTATAGGAGCAGGTTATGAGAAATAGGATTTTCAGAGGGCTGCTGGTACTGGCGACAACGGCTGTTATTGTTGCGTCGGTTCTGATAGCCGTTATTATGTATCAAGGGTCAATGGCAACGATGCAGCGTGATTTGCGTCAGGAAGCGACCTACATCAAAATGGGTCTGGAGCAGGGCGAAACAAACTATCTGCAAGCTTTGACCGCCGAAAGCAGCAAGCTGACCCGCGTCACCCTGATCGCTCCGGACGGAAAAGTCCTCTATGATAATTATGTAGCTGCTGAAAAAATGCTCAATCATAAAGACCGCACGGAAGTTAAAGATGCTCTTGCAGGCGGCGTTGGCCTGTCAGAACGAATGAGCGATACGCTGTCTGAAAAAACCTTTTATTATGCTATGCGTTTAGAAAATGGTGAGGTGCTGCGAGTAGCCCGTACAGAAGAATCTGTCTTTGCGACGGTCGCAGGCAGTATTCCCTACATGGTCGGTGTCGTTGTGCTGGTTGCCCTGGTAGCTTCGGTGTTAGCGCGGCGTATCACTGATAAAATGGTGCTGCCTTTGGATCAGGTCGATTTGGAGCATCCGCTGGAGAACGATACTTATGATGAGCTGGCGCCGTTTTTAACACGTATTGCCCAGCAGCAGAAGCAGGTCTCCGAGGGGCTGAAGCAGCTGCGGCAGAAGCAGAACGAACTGGCTGCAATAACACAGAACATGAATGAGGGCCTGCTCCTCTTAAACGACAGGCAGCATATTTTATCAATCAATGACAGTGCGGCGAAGCTTTTCAGTATTCAAAGCGAGGCGGCACTGGGCAAAAATATTCTGACACTGGAACGCGGTAAAGAAGTGCAGGAGCTGCTGCAAAAAGTTGCTGACAGTGGCAGCGGCGAGAGTCTGTATCAGAAAGACGGTCGTTATTATCAGCTTTGCGGCAGCAGCGTTGGCGGCAGGGGCAGCGTGCTTTTGATTTTTGATGTTACAGAAAAAATGGCAGCTGAGACTTTGCGCCGAGAGTTTTCTGCCAACGTTTCGCATGAACTCAAAACGCCGCTGCAGTCTATTCTGGGTTACGCAGAGATAATGAAAAACGGTCTGGTGCAGGAGGCTGATAAGCAGCGTTTTTTAGAGAAAATTTATAACGAAGCAGGTCATTTGATCATTCTGATAGATAATATTATGAAGCTGTCACGGCTTGATGAGGCGACTGGCAGCGGCAGTAATTTCGAACCTGTGGAACTGAAAAAACTGGCTGAAGCTACAGCCGCCAGGCTGGTGAGCCAGGCCGAAAAGAAGAACGTGACAATAACTGTCAGCGGCTGCGAAGCCGAGATCGAAGGAGTGCCTTCTGTCTTAAGCGAGGTTATATATAATCTCGTCGATAATGGTATCAAGTATAATCGTGAAGGCGGCAGAGTTGAGGTTGTGGTTAGTGTAAGTCCTGGCGAAGCTGTGCTGACCTTCAAGGATACAGGCTGTGGTATCAGTGCGGCTGACAGGGAGCGCGTTTTTGAGCGGTTTTACCGCGTGGATAAAAGTCATTTTAAAGAAACTGGTGGAACAGGCCTGGGGTTATCTATCGTCAAGCATGGAGTGCTTTTCCATAAGGGACGTATAGAGCTGGAAAGCGAGCTGGAAAAGGGAACCACGATCAGGATAATCTTACCGCGTAATTAATTGCTGTCCCTCAGCAGAATTTTATCTGCTGAGGGACATTTTTTATTGTTGGACAATTACATATTTTTGAAAAATAAAAATATATAATTGCCTGTTACTTATAAATTTGATAATATATAAATAAACATAATATTTATTGAAGTGAAATAAATGTTGTAAATATAGAGAGTGCCTTGGAGCGTATGATTATGAAAGAATTTTTTCTGCAATATATAAAATGCAGTATGTTTTTGGCTGTAATGGCTCTTTTTTTATTTGTTAATGGTTTAGTAAATGCAGAGGAATTTGAGCAAAAACGTGTTGTAAAAGTTGCTTTTCCACAGTCTTATGGTCTTAGTTATACAAATGAAGACGGTTCTCATAGTGGCGTTGTATATGAATGGCTGATGGAGATTGCCAAATATACACATTGGGAATATGAATTTATTACTGATGAAAGTGTTAATGATACTGTAAAAGGAATGTTTAAAGGTAAATATGATCTTATGGGCGCCATGCTTAAGATGCCAGATGTTCCTGAAACGCAGAAACTTTGGTATTATCCTGATTATTTGATGGGATTCAATTACAGTACTTTACTTTATAATAAAAATAACGAAAATATAAAAAGTTTTGATATCAGTACGTTTAATCATAAAACTATAGGCGTATATAGCCGGGCGACAAAGAAAATTAAAAGACTGCAAAATATTCTTGATTTTAATGGCCTTGACTGTACGTTAAAATATTATGACGATGTGAGTCCATACAATGCTGCGCTGGATAAAAAAGAAGTTGATATGCTTTTGGCCGGCGATGCCTACATCAATGACACTTATAATATCGCACTGCGGTTTGCTTCCGAGCCATCTTATATAGTAGCGCGCAAAGACGATCCTGCTCTATGCAGGCAGTTGAATGATGCTATAAAAAAGATATATGAGGTCAATCCAAACTTTGGCGAAGAGCTTTTTCAAAAATATTTTCCTACGCGTTATAAAAATTCGACCAATTTTACTTCGAGGGAATTGAGTTTTGTAAAAGAAAGCCCTGCTATTAAAGTTGTTACCGTATATAAAGATAATTATCCTTTTTATTATCTTGTCAATGATCAGGTCAAAGGGATCATTCCTGGAGTTTTTAAATTATTGTCTGAAAATACAGGCTTGAACTTTGTTTTTGTGGAGGCAAGCTCCTATGCTGAGGCAATTGATATGGTAAAATCAGGTACGGCAGACGTCTTTGGTGATTTTTTGAGTCATAGCGCTGCTGAAAATTTTGGCGAACTGATAACGACAAAAAATTATTTGAGCATGAATTCTATCATTCTTCGGAATAAAGATATAACTTTGGCCGATCCTGCTTTGAAAGAAGCTGTCATTTATGGCTTTGATGATTCACATACAATAAAACATTCCGCAAGCATAAAATTTGCGGATTATTCCAAATGTTTGGAAGCTATCAATTCTGGAGAAGCTGATTATACTGTTATGCCAATAGCTGTTCTGCAGCATTTATATATGCAGGATTATTATTCTAATATAATTCCCGTGGTAGATCAATCTAAACGCTATCTGTCTATTGCCATGAATAAAAATGTTGATATGAATTTATATACCGTTTTAAGTAAGGGTATTGTTAATCTTCAGGAAGATCAGCTCAATGCGATTGTATCTGACAGTACTTTGTCCGTCGGAGCAAGGGCTGTCTCTCTGAAATCATTATTTTATTCTAATCCGGTTTTATCAGCTGTTGTAATTGCCAGCTTTGTGATTTTGCTGGGCGTTATTTTTCTGATGCATACCTGGTTTGAAATGCAGAACAAAATTGCCTATACTAAACTGAAACGCATAGAAGAGCTTAGTAAGGTGCGTTCGGAGTTCCTTTCGCGGATGTCGCATGAGATACGTACGCCTTTAAATGCAATCATTGGATTGACTAACCTGATGAAGTTATCAGGGACGATAAACAGCTCTGCGCAAAAAAATGTCGCTAAAATTGATTCTTCGGCTAAATTTCTGCTGTCTCTGGTTAATGATGTTTTGGATATGTCGAAAATAGAAAGTGCCAAGATGCAGATTGAAAGCAAGCCGCTGGCGATGGATAATATGCTTAAACAGCTGCAGAATATTTTTCAGCCTATGGCAGAAAGTAAAAATATTTCACTGCAGTTTCATTGTGAGCTAATCCATAAATATTTCTATGGTGATGAACTGCGCTTAAAACAGATTTTAACTAATTTGCTGTCTAATGCCTATAAATTTACTGAAAATGGTGGAATGATTACTGTTACTGTTGCGGAAAAGGTTACCGAAAATGACAGTTCAGAGGTGTTTTTCAGTGTTCGTGATACCGGTGTTGGTATTCCGGAAAGCGACATGGAAAGGATTTTTGGCAGTTTTGAGCAGGTTCTGAGTAAAAGCCGCAATAATCAACAGGGTACAGGGTTGGGGCTGACAATCAGCAAAAGCCTGGTACAGCTTATGGGTGGTGTCCTAAAGGTTCAAAGTGAAGTAGGAGCCGGTTCGGAATTTTTCTTTATCCTAACCTTGCCAGTTTATACTGGGGAAATAACAGAAGAGTTGGAAGACACAACTTTACCGCAGGAGCATGATTTGCTTCAGGGTAAAAGCATTTTACTGGCAGAGGATAATGCCCTGAATGCGGAAATTGCTGTTGCTCTGTTGGAAATGCAGGGCGTTATAGTAGAGTGCGTTGAAAATGGGCAGCAGGCTGTAGAACGTTTTGCCAGCCAGCCTCTGGGAGCTTATGATTTGATTTTGATGGACTTGCAAATGCCGGTAAAAAATGGACTGGAAGCTGCGATGGAGATACGTGCATTGGACAGGGCAGACGCGCAGAAGATCCCTATTATTGCCATGACGGCCAATACGATGCAGGAGGACAGGGAAAAAGCCCGGGGTGTGGGCATGAATGGTTTTATTCCTAAACCTTTTGATGTGGAACAGCTTTATAAAAGTGTGGAGTGTTTTTTTACTGAAAAGAAGTGATCGGTCTATAATAATTGATTAGGAGCGTTTATGTTGCAGGCAAAAATAAAATCGATGTCTGTTTTGGTGTGGTTATGTTATGCTTTTTTCAGTGCCGGTTCAGTATTTGCTGAAGAAGAAGTTTTTTATCTGGATCCGATGATTGTCACTGCTTACCGTTATGATGCCGATGACGGCAAGCCCGGCTATTATAAAATGGATGAACAGAAGCTTGAGACCGGCAATTATGAAAATGCTCTGGATGTTATTCAGGAACTGCCGGGTATCACTTTGGCTGCCAGGGGTGCCAGCGGCGGCTTTAATGCCTATTCCAGCGTTTTACTAAATGGCTCCGATCGTTATGTAGTCGTTATAGATGGAATTCGCTCTAATTGGAACGGCAGTAGTTATAATGATTTTGATTTTAGCACGCTGCCGGCAGATATGTTAAGCAGCGTGGAAATTTTACCTGCTGCTGCCGGTGCTGTTTACGGCAATGCCGCTAAGGGAGGCGTTATCAAAATAACGACGAAAAAGGCAGAGGCAGGTGTTAAGACCAGCATCAATTTGGAAACAGGCAGCTATGGACGTGAACGCGAGAATATTCTGCATCTTGGTAGGAAAGGCGACTGGTCTTGGTCTATCTATGCTCAGAAAAGCATTATGGGCGACTATAGCAGTGCCAGACATAAGATTCCGTCCTACGAAAACACCGAGAATGCCGATGTCAAAATAACCAGGTCCTGGGGCGATACCGCTGATCTGACTTTAAGCTACAGCGTCTTTAGCGGTAGATATACATCGAAAGTTTTTACTGATAAAAATATAGGTACGGAAGACAGCGAAAACTATGTAAAGAATATTTTTATTGTGAATGGGCGGAAAACAGAAAATAATGTCAGCCTGGAATATGAGCGCAAAATATCAAATACGGAAAATAACACCTTTGGCATTTATCGGCGCTGCAGTCAGGCTGCTTATGACGATGATCCTAAGGTTAATGATGACAGACCATGGTTGCTTGATATTAGAACGGAGGGTTTTTTTGACCGTTACAGTAAGCAATGGCACGCTAAAAATACTCTGACTGCTGGATTTGAATATTATCAGGATCAGGTCTTGGATTATCAGGATTTGCGTGCAAATATAAATGATCGTACGTTGATCAGTAAGGCTGTTTATATTCAGAATGAATGGCAGATGGATGACGAAATAAAAGTAACGAGCACTCTGCGGCAGGATTATAATTCTTATGCCGGCAGTAAGCTGTCGCCTGCGGCAGCCTTGGAGTACAGACCTTCTGAGAAAATGCTGTATACATTGTCGTATACAGAGTATTTTGCGCCGCCGAAGCAATTGATGCTTTTTGCTCCCTATGGGGATGAAGCGCTGAAGCCTGAAGAAGGTAAGGTCTATGAATTTGGAGCGGCTTATACTCCTGATGATTCACTGACCCTTAAAGCCAGTATTTTTCATCGTAATGCTATTGACGTTATAGCAGTTGATTTAAGTTTACTTAAGAAAGACCGTCGTTATGCCAATGTAGCACGGGAAAAAGCTACAGGTTTTACTGTTTCTGCAGCTAAACGCTTTGCTGATAACTGGCATACCTCTTTTGCTTATACTCAAACGTTGGTAGATATTGAACGCAAGGGGACTGCACCTGTCGCTGTCAACATACCTCACGGCAAGTTGGTGTTCGATTTGGTGTATGACAAAGATAAATACAGTGCGATGCTGCAGGGTCAGGGTATTTTTGACCAGGCGAATGGCCGTGGTGAAAATTTATACGCCAATAATACCTATTGGGTCTGGAATGCGTCCATGAATTATAAAATCAATAAGAATGCCAGATTATATTTTAAAGTCAATAATATTTTTGACCAATTCTATTCCAGTTTTGATAAAAGCAGCCAAGTTCTTGATTTTGACGAATGGTATGCTGAACCTGGACGTAACTATCAGGTGGGACTCAATTATACCTTCTAACATCAGAGATAATAGTAAAGCCATCCGCATGTTTAAGTGCGAATGGCTTTTTTTGTATGGTTTTCATTTCAAGGTCTTGCCCGGTTTTTAGAAGCAAAGCTTATTGAGCAAAATAAAGGTCTATCTTGCGGCAGGCATCGGTCATAACAGTAGCGACATCAGTATTTTCTATATCCAGTCCTTCAGCGGTAAACAGTTTTGTTTTCTCAATTCCGTATAAAGCACATAAACCGCGGATATAATCATAACCAAAATTATATTCGCCGATAACCCCTCCTGACGTAGTCAGATAATACAGTTGACTAGCTTTGCACAGGCCTGCTGGACCATGTTCAGTATAAGTGAAGGTAATGGAAGCTGCGCTTGTGTGTTCAAAAAATACTTTTAGAATAGAGGGAAAAGAAAGATCCCAATAGGGTGCGGCAACAACTATAAAGTTTGCCGCAGCGAGCTGATGTGCATAATGGAACTTCGGTTTTAGCAGTTGTTTAGAATCAAGGTCTGCTGTTCTTGCAGCCAGTGTTTTTTCATTTAACGGCTGTAAATTTTCTTTGGTCAGATCAATTTCGGTTATTTTTGACTGGGTGTTTTTGGCCAGCTGTTTAAGAAAATAACGAGCCAGAAACAACGTTCTTGATGGATGCCCGGTACTTATGCAGGCGTTGATAAAAAGGATTTCAGACATGTTTTCTTCCTTTGCTTGCTGTCGATATTGTTATGATTTCTTTTTGTCTTTTTTCAGGTCAACTTCAATTTCAAAAAGTCTGTTCCAGGGGAAAGATATATCGAAATTAGTCTTTTCGGTAATGGTATAACGTCCTGCCAGGTCACGGCAAATACCTAATGTCAGCTCATGGACAGGTTTTTCGCAGGCTCCAAGCAGATAAACAGCCGCCTTTTGTTTTTTGCTGTCAAGAAACGCGGTGGCACTGCGCCGGGCGTTTGCCTGATAATACCAATCGTCAATGATTCTGATCCGCATCAGTTTTTCTGCCTCCTGCGGTTGCATTTGCGGCGCTAATACTCCCTGACAGATAGCGAAGCCAACAGTATTATCTGCAGTATTCCAGCCGTTATAGGCGGATAGCCGTTGCAGTTGTTCGGTTTTTGCCAGTTCGTTCATAAACCCGTTGTCGGCACCGTTGGAATAGGCCACATCAGCCAGAGATATTTTTGAACCGCTGTCCAGCAGTTGTTTGAGCTGCCCGATATATTTACGGTTTTGCGGTGAAGAGAAAAATTGATTGGAAGGAGCAGTAGAATCCATCATTATCCCATCTGCAGGGGTATTGAGTGCAAGGACGATATCGGCGTTTTCTGCATTTGTAGCAGTTCGTCCATCGATAGCCAAAATCTGCTGCGGTACAGATTGCCCCAATGTCATATCCGAATATTGCGGTAAGGTCCTGGGACCCCAGCCTTCGGCATAAAAAGCATAAATTCGTGGATTATAACGGTTTATTTCGTTGCCTGCTCTGGTCAGCAGCAAAAGCCCGAGCTGATCTACACCGGGGACTATTTGGAAGGTCCGTTGTGTAAGATCATATGTTTCCTGGGTCAGTTTGCGGGCTTCCATATGTGTGTGCGAAAGCGGAGCGTTATCGTCTTTGCCGATTGCTAAAAAATGAAAGCGGTTACTGCGGGCCATTTGTGTCAACTGGCTGTTGATGTTTAAATTTTTTTGACGACGTTCGAGCCAGTCCTGCAGATCGGCAGCAGGCAGATTTGTTTCCAGAGCTTTTTTGGTCAGTGAATCTTTAAGGCTCAGGCCAATAAGGTCATCGGAGTCGCAAAGTTCAGAATAACGGAAGATTGCAGGTCCTATTTTTGCATAATATGGAGGTTCGACGGCGCCGAAGCTGGCGCGTGGAGTGCGCATCAAAGTGGAGAAAGCATAGAGCTTGACATCAAACTGGTCTCTAAGGGTTTCCAGTCTTTTCAAACGCTGTTCTAAAACAGTTTGTGGTTCGCGATGTGTGCGTGATGCAACCAGGCCGCCGTAAATAAGGCTGTCGGTGGATATTACAGCTGCGTCCGCTTGAGGTGCAGACTTAAGCAGCCATTTCCACAGCTCGTCAGGACTGCCGTTTCTGTTATAAGAAGCCAGATATCTGACAGGCGGAACTAATACTTTGTATCCGGCAGCTTCCATAGTTTTAACTACATAAGATGAGCAGCCGGGCCGATTGTCCAGCGGCAGAAACAGCATTGTTTCCCGTTGCCTATCGGAGGCTCCGGTAATTGCTGCAGGCAGCAGCGTCAGCAATAAAAGTGTTATTTGGATCACTGTCTTATAAAATAAACTCATAGGGTCATCTCCCACAGTTATTATTATCTTTTATATAATTATAAGATAACGATACTGATATGGCTACAATAATTTTACAAATCAAAAATATTGACAATAATTATTGTTAAGCTTATAATTAAAATCAATCACATAAACAATCAGTTATGCGAAGGACAAGACTGACTGGATATTTTCTTCAGAGAGAAGTGCCATGGCTGTAAGCACTTTGAAAATTGTCAGGACTGGACCACCTTCAAACTACGTTGCGGAACCTGCGTTAGCAGTAAGTATGCGGCGTCGTATGCCGGCGTTAACGGTACCGAGTGGATTTGCTTTCGGCAGATCAATCAGGGTGGAACCGCGGTCAACTCCGTCCCTTTATGAGGGAACGGGGTTTATTTATTTTTAGGAGGCTATAAAAATGGCAAATGTCAAAGTAACTTTAAAAGATGGTAGTGTAAAAGAAGTCGCTGCCGGAACTACATTGCTGGATGTAGCGAAAGGATTGTCCCAAAAACTTGGCAAACAGGCGCTTTTAGCAGTAGTTGATGGAGTAAATAAAGATTTAACCGATAAATTAGAGCATGACGCTGCAGTTGAATTTGTTGTGCCTGAAAGTACAGAAGGACTGCATGCTATTCGCCATACGGCGGCACATATCATGGCCCAGGCAATTCAGCATCTGTTCCCCGGTACTAAATTCGCTATCGGCCCTGCTATTGCCAATGGTTTTTATTATGATTTGGATAGCGAGCATGTATATGTTCCGGAAGATTTAGCTGCTATTGAAAAAGAAATGGCAAAAATAGTTAAAGCTAATATCCCTTTAGTGCGCAGTGAGATTCCCCGCAAGGAAGCTTTGGAAATGTTTGCGGCTAAAGACGAAAAATATAAAGTCGAGCTTATTACCGACCTACCGGAAGATGCTGTTATCAGCACTTATACTCAAGGCGATTTTACCGACTTGTGCGCTGGCCCACATTGTCCGTCGACCGGACGAGTAAAGGCTTTTAAACTGCAAAGCATCGCTGGTGCTTACTGGCGCGGTGATGAAAAAAACAAGATGCTGCAGCGTATCTACGGCACTGCTTTTCCAAGCAAGGAAGAACTGGACGCTTATCTGCATATGCTTGAAGAAGCTGCCAAACGTGATCATCGTAAACTTGGCAAAGAGCTGGATCTTTTCAGTATTATGGAAGAGGGACCAGGTTTTCCGTTCTTCCATCCTAATGGTATGGTCATCCGTAACGAGCTGATCAATTACTGGCGGGAAGTACACCGCCGATATGGTTATCAGGAGATCAAAACTCCGATGATTCTGTCGCGGAAATTGTGGGAAACTTCAGGTCATTGGGATCATTATCGTGAAAATATGTATTTTACTCAGATCGATGGTGAAGATTATGCTATCAAACCAATGAATTGCCCGGGTGGTATGCTGGTTTATAAAACTCATCCGCACAGCTATCGCGAGCTGCCGATTCGCGCCGGTGAACTGGGTCTTGTTCATCGCCATGAGCTTTCCGGAGCTTTGCACGGCTTATTCCGTGTCCGCTGCTTTACTCAGGACGATGCTCATATTTTTATGATGCCCAGCCAGATCAGGGAAGAGATCCAAAACGTTATTCGTTTGTTTGACGAGGTTTATGCAACTTTTGGTCTTAAATATCATGCGGAGCTTTCGACTCGTCCAGAAGATTCGATGGGCGACGCAGAGACCTGGGACACTACTACTAGTGCTTTAAAGAGCGCGATGGAAGACTTCGGGCTTGATTATGTGATCAATGAAGGCGATGGTGCTTTCTATGGCCCTAAGATCGACTTCCACCTGACTGACTCTATCGGACGTACCTGGCAGTGCGGCACTATTCAGTTGGATATGCTGCTGCCGGAGAAATTTGATTTGACCTATACCGGCGAAGACGGTTTGAAGCATCGCCCGGTTATGATCCATCGTGTGGTTTATGGTTCTATAGAACGTTTTATCGGTATCCTGATCGAGAATTATGCCGGTGCTTTTCCTGCATGGCTTGCTCCCTGCCAGGTGCGTGTAATGCCAATCACCGACAAGCATTATGAGTATGCTAAAAAATTGAGTGATGAAATGTTTAAATTGGGGCTGCGCGTTTATCTTGACGATCGTAACGAAAAAATCGGGTATAAGATTCGTGAAGCACAGCTGCAGAAAGTTCCGTATATGCTTGTTATCGGCGATAAGGAAGTTGAAGACGGTACAGTTGCTGTGCGCCGCCGCGGCGAAGGCGATATCGGAGCTATGAAGCAGGAAGATTTTATTGCCATGCTGCAAGAAGAAATTGCCGATAAAAAATAATCAGATATGAATGTCGTGCTAGATAAGTGGTAACGGAAATAGATAATAATTATTGAAAAAACGAATAAAAAGTGTTATAATATATCCAGATAAAAACGGCATTTTAAGCTGTTAAGGAGGATGTTATCATGAATAAAAAAGTTTATAAGGTTTTTAATGAACAAGTCCAGGCTGAATTGTATTCTGCATATATGTATCTTGCGATGAGCCTGGATATGGAAGCTAAAAATTATAAAGGTATGGCTAAATGGCTTTATCTGCAATATGAAGAAGAACGTGAACACGCTTTGCGCTTTGTAAAATTTATGCAGGACTGCGGTGTGCAGCCTCAGCTTCTGCAGATTGATATGCCGGCGGCTGATTACGGTACCCCTCTGAATTTGTTCAAAAAAGTTTTAGAGCATGAAAAATATGTTACTTCCCGTATTTATGATATGTATGAAGTAGCTTTGAAAGAAAAAGATTACGCGGCTCAAAGTTGTCTTAAATGGTTTATCGATGAGCAGGTAGAAGAAGAAGCCAATGCTTCTGAGATTGTTGAAAAGCTGGAAATGATCGGCGATAATATTTCCGGATTGTTTTATCTTGACGGACAGCTGGGAGCAAGAAAAGATTAATAAATATGTTGACACAAAGTTAACATTATGATATTATATCCAAGTAACAAAGCAGAAGCCGCTCGCTTCTCACCTTGCAGCAAAAGCTCGACAGGGTCGGATATGATTTTCAGCGCGGGCAGTATTATCTGCTCGCGTTTTTTATTTAATTTTGGAGGTGAACGGTTATTAGCAAAGAAAGCTTGCGTATCAATGAAGAAATTCGGGCACGGGAAGTGCGCGTTATTGCCGGTGAAGGCGAACAGCTGGGTATTATGTCCGGTCGTGATGCTTTGCAGCTGGCGCAGGAAAGACATCTTGATTTAGTGGAGATCGCTCCTACAGCGAAACCTCCGGTGTGCCGGATTATGGATTACGGCAAGTATCGTTACGAGCAGCAAAAACGAGATAAAGAAGCTCGTAAAAAGCAAAAGACCTTTGATATCAAAGAAGTCAAATTGCGCCCCGGTATTGAGGATCATGACTTCGGCGTCAAATTCAAAAATGCAGTGCGATTCCTGGAAGACGGCGACAAAGTAAAAGTCACCATCATGTTCCGTGGCCGCGAATTATCGCATCCTGAGCTTGGCGAAGTGTTGCTCAAAAAAATGGCTGAACAGCTCAAAGACATGGCTGTCATTGAGCGTGCACCTAAATTAGAAGGCAGAAACATGATTATGATTGTTGCGCCTAAAGCTACCAAATAAGGAGGACTTAACAATGCCTAAAATGAAAACCCGCAGAGCTGCTGCTAAACGTTTTAAAAAGACTGGTACCGGTGAATTCAAACGTGCTAAAGCTTTTAAAAGTCATATTCTTGAACATAAATCTCCTTCCCGCAAGAGAAACTTGCGTAAGGCTGCACTTGTTCACAAAACTGATCATGAACGCGTAGCAAAAATGCTGCCGTACGCATAATAGATAAGGGAGGCTGACTATAATGGCAAGAATTAAAGTGGGCGTTACTGCTCATCGTCGTCATAAAAAAATCTTAAAACTGGCTAAAGGCTATCGCGGTTCTAAACATTTGCTGTTCAAAAAAGCTAATGAAACTGTTATGAAAGCTTTGAGCTATGCTCGTCGTGACCGTCGTGCTAAAAAACGCGAATTCCGTCGTTTGTGGATCGCTCGTATCAACGCTGCTACCCGTGCTAACGGCATGAGCTACAGCCGTTTCATGAATGGTCTGGCTAAAGCTGGTATCGAAATGAACCGTAAAGTTTTGGCTGATATGGCTATTTATGATGCAGCTGCTTTCACCAAACTGGTAGAAGCTGCTAAAGCTGCTCTGTAAGAATTACTGCTTACAGTACAAATGAATTGAATTGCTGCTGCTGCGGCAATAAAAAACAGTGTAAGTCTTAGGACTTACACTGTTTTATTTTAAGTTGTCATTTAATGTTATTAAGGATAGTAACTAATTCACCAGCGCTGATATCACCGGCAACAGGAGTAATAATACCTTTGCCTGCGATTTTTACAGTGCCGCCCTCAGCATAGGCATTTTGAGTATTCTGACCTGCATGATAGATCGCTGCAAGATTGCCTGCTACGAAGTAAGAACGCTGCATACCGCTCATATTGCCTGCAGCAGCCGGGGTCATAAAGGTCTTTCCGTTAATTTTCACTTCGCCGCTGTTAGCGTCAACAGTAACCTTGCCGTTGCTGTATTCGGTAAGCTTTTTGGAATAATTATTGCGGCGGTCGCTGTCTTTCGGATGAGTAGACGGGTTGAGTATGTCGCTGAGAACATCTTTTTTAGAGCTGTCGCTGGAGCTTTCGATAACTGCCTGCCAAACAGCTGCAGGAGCGCCTACATTATAACCGGCATCAGCCATATAAGTGAAGGCGATATTGTCAGCTTCCCATTCGTTGGGTTTGGTAACGCCGGTGTTTTTGGCATGGACTGCTACTACTTGTGCTGCCAGACCGTTAGCACCGCCGATTTCAGAGCCTACAGTTTTCATCACGAAGTCAACGGACATCTTTTTCTTTGCGCCTTTGATTGGATGTTCTTTCTGACCGTGTACAAGCTCATGAGCGATAACGGCAGCCAGTTTATCTTCATTGTAGTCCAGAAACCAGAAAGCGCCGATATTTACGGACATATTGTGCCCTAATGCACAGTAAGCATTGAAAAATTCCTGATTATTAACGAAATAATTATATGGTTTACTATTGATGGTTGCGTCGCTTTTGGCGATGGCCGGGGTCATACGCTGCATAATGCGGCCAAGCATGGCATTGGCATTGTAATCGCTGTTGACGCCGTCTTCCTGTTTCAGGGCTTCGAACAGCTCGTGGCGGCCTTCGTTATCATAATAATTCAGTGCCTTGTTGATTTCCTGCTGTTCCTTGGCGGCGCCTACGGCTTTGCCGGCAATACTGCCAAGGTTGATGGCTTCAGCCTGCTGTGGCAGAGTAAAGCTCAGTACTGATACGGCTAAAAGAGCCGCACCTACTATTATTTTAGATTTTTTAAACATTGATATCCCCCTTTGTGTATATTCTGTGAACTATTATAGCAAACGAAATGGTAAAAGCAAAGTTTTGTTTAAGGAATATTTTTAAGATAAAAAGAATTTTGCTTAATTTTTACGTCAGCAGTATAATTTAAGGTGAGTTTTTTATGAAGCAGTAGATAAAGACAAGATCTCTTTTGATGAAAATGAGGGAACCATATGGAACAGGTTTTAACTAAGGCACTGGCATTTGTAGCCGTTATTGCCTTAGGTTATTTCTTAAAGAAGCGCGGCTTTTTTAAACCGCATGACTATGAACTTATTGCCAAAATAGTCTTAAATATTACGCTGCCATGTGCCGTTATTACCAGCTTTGCAGCTTTTAAAATGGATTATACGCTGTTTATATTGGCTCTGATCGGTTTTTGTGGAAATTTGCTGATGATTGCCTGGGGATTTATATTGACGCGTTATCAGACGAATGCGACAAAGATTTTTTACGTATTTAATCTGGCCGGTTATAATATCGGCTGTTTTACTTTACCGTTTGCACAAAGCTTTTTGGGCCCTTTCGCTGTAGTAGCTACTTGTATGTTTGATGTGGGTAATTCGATTATGTGTACTGGCGGAACTTATGCTCTGACCAGTGGGCTGGTGCATACGGGTGAAAAATACGAGCCTGTGAATCTGCGCAGTATAGCTGCTAAACTGCTGGGATCTGTGCCTTTTGCTGTTTATATGCTGATGTTGGTCTGTGTGGTACTACAGCTGCATTTACCTCAGCCTGTTTATACTCTTACGGGTCTTATCGGCGGTGCCAATACTTTTTTATCGATGCTGATGATCGGAATGATGTTTGAAATGACGTTGGATTTAGATAAGCTGAAGCAAGTGCGAGAGGTAGTGCTGTACCGTTATGTTTTTGGAATTGCCCTGGCATGGCTGTGTTTTTATCATGTGCCGCTGAGTGCAGAGGTCAAGGAAGTACTGACGCTGGTTTTTTTGGCGCCTTCTACGGCTATCGGCCCGATCTTTATTGCGAGAATGGGCGGTAATGTGGAACTGGCCGGTTTTGCTAATTCCATAACTATTGTGCTCAGTATTATTTTGATGTCGCTGTTTTTTACATTTCTGCACATTTGATTTGTAATTAAATAAAGCGGTCTTTTAGTAAGCAAGTAAAATTGACAAGCATAAAGTAATGAGAGTAAACTTGATTTATATTCAATAAGTAATATTTAGCGGCTTTTGTCGGGATGGTGAAAAATTTGTTGTTTTTGATCAATTTATTGCACAAATGGTTAAAGCTGCTTAATCGCAGTTTGAATGGCAGCCAGATGGTGGCGTTTACTTTTGCCATGCTTATCTTATGCGGTTCACTGCTGTTGATGCTGCCAATGGCCAGTGCTGACGGCAGCAGTATGCGTTTTATCGACGCTTTGTTTACAGCGACCTCTACTTCATGCGTAACAGGACTTGTTGTTGTAGATACAGGGCATTATTTTTCCTGGTTTGGAAAATTAGTGATGATCGTTCTCATCCAGATCGGTGGATTGGGCATTATGACTCTGACCACCTTACTGAGCGTGGCGGTTGGTAAAAGGATCAATCTGAGAGAAAGGCTGTTTATTCAGGAATCGCTTAATCTGAATGAACCTTCCGGGGTAGTACGGTTGTCGTTGAATGTTGTTAAATACGCTTTGACGATCGAATTTATTTTTGGGACTATTCTGGCCTGGCATTTTTATTCTGCTTTGGACATGGGGCTTACAGGTATTGCCTGGGGTTACTGGCATGCTATATCGGCTTTTTGCAATGCCGGGTTTGACTTGTTTGGAGATTATGCCAGTCTGACAGGGCATTATAACGATATAACTCTGAATTTGTGTATTATGGCGCTGATAACCATCGGTGGTATTGGTTTTACGGTTTTGGATGATCTGCGTCGTAACCGGAAATGGAAGAAGCTGCGTTTGCACAGTAAAATAGTGCTGACGGCCAGCGCGATCCTGACTTTTGGCGGTACGCTGGTGATCTTGGCTTTGGAATATACGAATCCGGCTACTCTTGGCGGCATGCCCAACGAATTGGACAAATGGATGGCGGCTGCTTTTCAGGCGGTTACCTGCCGCACTGCCGGGTTTAATACGATCGATTTGACTGATATGCGGGCCAGTTCTCTATTTTTTATGGTTCTTTTAATGGGAATCGGTGCTTCGCCGACGTCTACTGGCGGTGGTATGAAAACGACAACTGTGCTCGTTCTGCTGGTATCGACGTGGGGACTTCTGCATGGCAGGCGTGATACGGTGCTGTTTGACAGGAGGATAGCTTCGGAAACAGTCGATAAAGCTTATAATGTTTTTACGGTTTGCCTGTTGTGGATGCTTGGAGCGTATTTTCTGCTCCTGATCTGCGATGGTGGGCTGCATCGGGCGGATTACGTTTTATTTGAAGTGGTTTCTGCATTTGCGACTGTTGGTCTGGGAGTTGGGATTACGCCAGACTGGAACGACTGGGGCAAACTGATTCTGGTTTTGACTATGTATGCCGGACGTATCGGCGTGCTGACCTTTGTTTTATCCTTCCTTCATTCTAAAGATGATAAGATCAGATATCCTTCGGAAAATATTATGATTGGTTAAAGGCGGTAACGATAATGATTAAAAAACAACGTGAAAAACAATATGCTGTTTTCGGGTTAGGGCGTTTTGGTACGAGCGTAGCATTGACACTTAACGAACTTGGTTATCAGGTCATGGGTGTTGATACTGATGAAGATAATGTTCAGCGTCTGGCACATGAGCTGACTCATGTTGTAACGGCAGATTCTTCTGATGAACGTACGCTGCGTTCTTTGGGCGCTCAGAATTTTGATGTGGCAGTCGTGGCGATCGGGGATTTGGAAGCGAATATGCTGACGACTTTACTGCTTAAGGAAATTGGTGTTCCTGTGGTTGTCGTTAAAGCTATCAATCAGGTTCATGGAAAAATGCTCAAAAAAATCGGCGCTGATAAGATCGTTTATTCGGAACGTGATATGGGACAGCGTGTAGCGCATAACCTTATTTCCAACAGTATCGTCGATTATATCGAACTGTCTGATACCATCAGCTTGATGAGTATCACTGTGCCGCCAAGTCTGGCAGGGAAAAACCTGATCGAATCCAATCTGCGCAGCCGCTATAATGTCAATATCGTGGCGATTAAGCACGGCAGTGAAACTCTGGTCAATCCCGATCCCAAAATGGTACTTAACCTCGGCGATGAAATGATCATTATCGGTGAGCATAGTAATATTAAAGCACTGGAGGAAGTGGTCTGATGAAAGAACTGAGCAGCGTAAGTAATCCAATCGTTAAAGCTGCCGCAGAGCTGAAACAAAAAAAATATCGGACAGAACAGCAGGCTTTTTTAGTGGAGGGAATGCGATCGGTGGAGGAAGCTGTAAACTGTGGCATAGTGAAACAGCTTTTTGTGCTTAAAGGAACTAAAACTGCTTCGGTAAGGCAGGCCGCTATTATAGCAGCGGCTGCGGCAGAAGGAGTTGAATTGTATGAGGTTACCGAACCTGTAATGAAAAAAATTGCCGACACAGAAACGCCGCAGGCTCTGACTGCCGTTGTTGCCAGACAAAGTGCGGCCTTAGAGGAACTGGCTGCAGCCGGTGGTATTGTGCTCGTATTAGACCGCATCGGCGATCCTGGTAATCTGGGAACGATGATTCGTACTGCTGATGCGGCAGGTATCAGCGGCGTAGTACTGCTGGCTGGCTGTACTGATATTTTTGCACCGAAAGCAGTACGTTCTACAATGGGATCACTGCTGCATATACCGGTAGCTGAAGGTATATGCGAAGCAGACTTTATCAGCTGGGCACGTAAGAACGGTTATGAAATAGCGGTAACTTGCCTGGAAAATGCAGACAGTTTATATCAAACAGATTTACAGGGCCCGGTAGCAGTTGTTGTCGGTAGCGAAGCAGAGGGTGTTTCAGACGGCTTGCTGGAAGCAGCCGTAAAAAAAGTTTTTATCCCGATGGAAGGGCAGGCCGAATCGTTGAATGCTGCTGTGGCAGCTGGAATCGTTATGTTTGAATGTCTGCGGCAACGGCTTGCAGGTAAAGGCAAGTTGTGATAAAATAAGTAACGTTAATTGAATACGCCCCATTTTTTCGACACTATGACCGAGAGAGTACGCCAGACGTGCGACACAGAGAGCGAGGCCACGGCTGCAAGCCTTGCGATACACTAAAGCGGAAGTTCACTCGTGAGTGTTTGCGCTGAAGGCTTTGGTTTGTAGGCGCAACGTCAGTCGCGTTAAGACAGCAGAGTACAAATTAGGGTGGTACCGCGGAAGCATAACTTTCGCCCCTTACCAGGGGCGGGAGTTTTATTTTTTTATAGGAGGAAGAATATGAGAGAAGAATTGCAGGCACTTAAGGAACAAGCGCTGGCAGAGCTGGGAGCAGTAACGACTCCAGACGAACTCAAAGATTTGCGCATCAAATATTTGGGTAAAAAAGGCCCGATGACAGAAATTCTGCGCGGTATGGGCGCACTGCCGGCAGAAGAAAGACCGAAAATCGGACAAATCGTCAACGAAGTAAAAAGCGCCTTGGAAACGGCTATCAATGCCAAAACCGAGGTTTTAGAAGCAGAGTCCTTAAAAGCAAGGCTGGCAAATGAAAAAGTGGACATTACTTTGCCTGGACGCACACAAAACTGCGGGCATCTGCATCCGGTGACACTGACACTGCGCGAGATCAAAAAGATTTTTATGCGGATGGGGTTTGATGTCATGGAAGGCCCTGAGATAGAAAGCGATTATTATAACTTTGAAGCTTTGAACCTGCCGCAGGATCATCCGGCACGGGATATGCAGGATACATTTTATATTACTGAAAAATTTTTGCTGCGTACCCAGACTTCACCTGTGCAGGCTCGTACAATGCAGGCCTGTGAGCCTGACACACCGATCAGGATGATCGCCCCTGGAACAGTTTACCGCAACGATTATGATGCTACTCATTCTCCGATGTTTCATCAGGTAGAAGGTTTGGTACTTGGTGAAAATATCAGCCTTGCTGATTTAAAGGGGACGCTGGAAACCTTTTGTAAAGAGATGTTCGGCGGCAGTGTGGAGATACGCCTGCGTCCCAGTTATTTCCCCTTTACGGAACCAAGTGCCGAAGTAGATATTTCCTGCGTTATCTGTGGCGGCAAAGGCTGCCGCGTCTGCAAGAATTCAGGCTGGCTCGAGATTTTGGGTTCAGGTATGGTTCATCCCAATGTGCTGCGGATGAGCGGTTACGATCCGGATAAAATTAATGGTTATGCTTTTGGAATGGGTGTTGAACGCATCGCTATGCTTAAATACGGCATTGACGATCTGCGCTTATTCTTTGAAAATGATTTGCGGTTTATCCGCCAGTTCAAATAAGGAGGAAGATTATGTTAGCATCTATTGACTGGTTAAAAAAATATGTTGATATTAATGTCACTCCTGAAGAGTTGGCTGAAAAACTGACATGCGTAGGTTTGGAAGTTGAAAGTGTGAACTATCTGGGAGCGGGATTGGAAGGCGTTGTTACCGGTAAAGTAACACAGATTGAGCGGCATCCTAATTCTGATCATTTGTGGATTTGTATGATGGATTACGGCAGCGGTGAGATCGTACAGATTCTGACTGGTGCGCAAAATGTCCATCAAGACGATATCGTACCTGTTGCAGTTGTTGGGTCGCAGCTTCCCAGTGGGATGAAGCTTAAAAAAGCAAAAATGCGCGGACTTGATTCTTTTGGAATGTTGTGCAGCGCTGAAGAGCTGGGCATTGATGCTAAGCTTTTGCTGCCGGAACAGCGCAATGGTATTTTCATCCTGCCGCCGGATACACCGATTGGCGTGGATATAAAAAAGGTTTTGGGACTGGATGACGTGGTGTTGGATATTGACCTGACCGCCAACCGCGGTGATTGTACAAATATCATTGGTCTGGCACGTGAAGCTGCTGCTGTTTTGGGTACGGAATTCAGAATGCCAGATATGAGCGTACAGGAAACTGCCGGTGGCAATGCTGCCGAAATGGCGAAAGTAGATGTGCAGGCGGCAGATCTGTGCAGTCGTTTTGCTGTGCGGATATTGAAAAATATTAAAATCGGTCAGTCGCCGGAGTGGATGCAGAAACATCTGCGTGCCTGCGGTATGCGCCCCATCAGTAATGTTGTCGACGTGACTAACTATGTAATGCTTGAATTAGGGCAGCCGATGCATGCCTATGATTATGACAGGGTCGGTGGACATACGCTGATCGTTCGGCGTGCTGCTGAAGGTGAGAAGCTGGTGACGCTGGATAATCAGGAGCGGAGTCTTGATTCCAGCATGATCACTATTGCTGATACTGAACATGCGGTAGGCCTGGGCGGTGTTATGGGTGGTTTGGAAACAGAAGTTACTGCCGATACCGTAAATGTTATGTTAGAAGCCGCTACTTTTAACGGACCTTCGATTCGCCGTACTTCGAAAGCATTGGGATTACGCAGCGAAGCGTCAGGGCGCTTCGAGCGCGGTGTTGATACCGTGCTGACTCATAATGCGCTTAATCGTGCAGCACATTTGCTGGAACAGATGGGTGCCTGCGAGACTGTCTGCGGTATCGTAGAAGCTTATCCGACTGAGGCGCAGCCGGCTGTTGTTAAAGTTAATCCGTCTGCTATCAATACCCGCATTGGTGTAGAGATAGAGACAGGGGAAATGATTTCTATTCTGCAGAAGCTTCAGTTCGAAGTACATGAGGAAGGAGAAGATCTGATCGTTACAGCGCCCAGCTGGCGTTATGATGTGACCTGTGATGCTGATATCAGTGAAGAGATCGCGCGTATGCATTCGTATGACAAGATTGCCTCACATATGCCTGCTCTGCCTTTGGTACAGGGGCGTCAGGATGTGATTGAGGACGTACGCGACAGTGTGGAGGATTATTTGGCTTCGGTCGGACTGAGTGAGGTTATGACTTACAGTTTTATCCATCCATGTTCTTTTGACAAGCTGGAATTACCTGCAGATGATGAACGCCGTCGGTTTATTGAAGTAATGAATCCGATCAGCGATGAATTCAAAGTTATGCGCACTACTTTAGTACCAAGCATTTTAAGTACAGTTGCTTATAATTTGGCACGTCAAAGTGAAAGTGTCAAAATTTTTGAAGTCGGGCGCACTTATCTGCCGAAAGCGCTGCCTTTGACAGAGTTCCCGGTTGAAAAGCGTGTATTGTGCGCTGCAATGAGCGGTAAACGTAATGTGTTAAACTGGACTGAGGGAAAAGATAATGTAGACTTTTATGATATGAAAGGTGTCGTAGAAGGGCTTTTGAGCAAATTACAGGTCACTGATTACAAGCTGATACTGGCAACACAGCCATATCTGCATCCGGGAAAGAGCTGCGCAATCGAATATCAGGGAGAGTTGATTGGTTATTTCGGTGAAGTGCATCCCACGGTTGCTGCTAACTTTGAACTGAGCAGTGAAACCTATGTTCTGGAGCTGGCAATCGAACCTTTGGTCGCTGCTGCTGTTAAGGTGCCTAAATATAAACATCTGCCTAAATTCCCCGGTACTTCGCGTGATATAGCTGTCGTTGTACCGTTGGAAGTAAGTATGCGCGAGCTTGAAGGCGTGATTCGTGCTAATGCAGGCGAGCTTTTGGCTGATGTAAAGGTGTTTGATGTGTATACCGGTAAGCAGGTAGCAGGCGGCTGTAAATCCATGGCCTTTAATCTTACTTTCCAGGCCGGTGATCGTACCTTGACTGATACGGAGATAGATACGGTAATTAAAAATGTAGTTGATAAAGTAGGAGAAGAATATAAAGCTAAATTAAGAGCCTGATAAATGATTTTTTAACAGCCCTTTATAAATAAGGGCTGTTTTTTCGTAAATAATAAAACTGCATCGGCTATCGTCAAAGGTGTTATAATGGAATTGTATGAAAGAAGGTGCATTTTATGAAAATCATTGACGCGCATATGCATTATTATGATATAGACAAGTTTTATGAGGTCGCAGAAAATGCAGGACATGAAAATACTGCGGCTTGTTGGCAGCAGATATGCCAAGAGAATAATATTGTTTTTGCTGTGGCGATGGGTAATTCTGAAGATGCGCCCAGTCGTTACGGCGGCAGTACACCGAGACTGATTAATCTAAGTGGTCCTTTTGATGAGAAAAATTATAACCAGCCTCTTTCAATGGGGTATTGTTTAGGCGTCAAAAGTGAAGATATTACACTGGCAAATGCTGAAAAAACAGCTCAGGAATTTGATCACTATCTGAGTGATCCTCATTGTCTGGGCATAAAGTTTTATCCAGGTTACCGGCCTGTATTTATTTATGATGAACGTCATTATCCGCTGTTTGAATTGGCCCGGCATTATAATGTGCCTGTGGCAGTGCATACAGGCGATACAGCAACGCCTGTTGCTAAACTGCGTTATGCCCACCCGTTGACGGTGGATGAGGTAGCTGCTGATTTCCCGGACGTGCAGTTTGTTATCTGTCACTGCGGAAATCCATGGCTGCTTGACGCAACTGAGGTGGCTACGAAAAATGATAATGTAGCTGTAGATCTGTCCGGTTTACTGGAAGGAATACCGGGGCCGCATTTTTATAGGCAGAATCAGGGTTATTTTGATTATTTGGGTATGTGGCTGCGTTATATGAACCGCTGGGACAAATTGATGTATGGCAGTGATTGGCCGTTAATCAATATTCCTGATTATATAGCGATAATGCGTCAACTGATCCCGGAAGAACATCAGGAAGCATTTTTTTACAGCAATGCTTTGCGGGTTTATAGTCGTATACAGAAAATTTTATAAAATCTACAAAAATCCTATTTGCGTATGCAAATAGGATTTTTTTGTATTAACGTAGATTTTACAAGGGTTTGTTAATATTTATGAGTGCTAAATTATGAAGAATGTGGTATAATATATACGTTTTTTTTATGAGCTTTTTTGAGTTTTGAATGTGAGGTAGATGGGAATGGAACTTATATATATAACGCTGGCTGTGTATGGTATGGGTGCCGCTACGGCACTGTTTCCTAAAAAAATGGAGATGGCAGCACATTACTGTGCGGTTTTGGCAGCAGTATTTGGCAGCGGAGCTCTGCTGTATCAGTCAGCGGCTTATCTGATGCAGGGAAGTGGGAGCCTGCTGAGCGGCAGCTGGGCATTTTTTACTTTCAATGCTGATCGGTGGAGCGCAGTTTTTTTATTGATTACGGGCTTGGCAGGAACAGTGACGAGCATTTATGCTTGGGGTTATGCTAAAAGCTATCTGGGTAAAAGGCTGAGACTTTTGGGAGGACTATGGAATGCATTTTTGCTTTCTATGGTGCTGGTTTTACTGGCTGCTGATGTTTTCAGTTTTTTACTGGCTTGGGAGCTGATGGCCGTAGTAAGCTTTCTGCTGGTCAACCACGAAGCTGAAAAAAAAGCTGCACATAATGCAGCGTATCAATATTTGGTTATGACCCATATCGGAACAGCGGCAATCATGATTGCTTTTTTGATGATAGGCAGTCAGGCAGGGTCTTTAGATTTTGCTGTGCTCGGTCAGGGAGTGTTGAGTGATAATGTTCGTAATGCGGCGTTTATCACTGCTTTTGCCGGTTTTGCATTAAAAGCGGGGTTATTGCCGCTGCATGTGTGGCTGCCTAATGCGCATCCTGCTGCACCAAGTCATGTTTCGGCGCTGATGAGCGGCGTTATGCTGAAAATAGCCTTATATGGTTTCGGACGTTTTATTTTTCAGTTTCTTGGCCCGACAGAATTTTGGTGGGGGGCTTTTGTGCTGGTGGTAGGTCTGTTATCAGCAGTTTTGGGTGCTTTATATGCACAAATGGAAAAAGACATCAAAAGGATTTTGGCATATTCATCCGTAGAGAATATGGGGATTGTTTTCGGGGCTTTTGGTTGTGGGATGGTACTTATGACAACACCACGGCATGATTATGCATTAATTGGTTTTTTGGCTGCTGTTGTACATTCCTTGAACCACTCGGTGATGAAATCACTGTTGTTTATGTCGGCAGGGGCTGTAATGCATGTTACCGATAGTAAGGATATTGAAAAAATGGGTGGCTTGGGTAAATTGATGCCATGGACTGCGGTTTTTACACTGGTAGGTTCGATGGGCTTGTCTGCCCTGCCTCTGACAGGTGGTTTTGTGGGGGAGTGGCTCGCACTGCAGAGTTTTGTTACTTTGGCCGGCAGCAGTGAAGGACAGGGGCTGCGGCTTTTAGGAGCACTGGCTTTTGTTCTGTTCGGTTTAGCAAGTGCTTTAGCAGTTGGTTGCTTTGTGCGTCTTTATGGAGTAGTTTTTTTGGGCCGGAATAGAAGCAGGCTCGTAGAACGTGCTCACGAAAGCGATTGGTCGATGCGTTTGGGAATGGGGTTGGCGGCAATATTGGTATTGCTGCTTGGTATTGTCCCGGGGCCGGTAGTCGCTGTGCTGCAAACGGCAGTGCAGAACCAGCAAACTCTTTGGCGCAGTTTTGCAGATATGCAGAAGGTTTGGTGGTTTGGCAGCGGAAGTTATGCAGTTTATGCACCGTTACTGCTATTGACAGTATTGTCGGTTGTTTTACTGGCTGTGGCCCTTATGACCTGCGGCGATAAAAGCTTTGTTCATCGTGAAGTTACTTGGAACTGCGGTACTTATCCTACAGCGCGCCAGCAATATTCAGCTACTGGTTTTTCCAAGCCGCTCCGCCGGGCTTTTGATTTTTTGCTGAAGCCAAAGCGAACGGCAACCTATCTGAAAAAGGGTAATCCGTATTTTGGGCGGCAGATGGAATATAAATTATCGATCCCGGATCAGTTTACAGAAAAGCTATATGTACCGATTCAGCACTATATGGTCTGGTCTGCTTCTTTTCTGCGTCGTATTCAGCAGGGCAGCGTACGTCTGTATATCAGTTATGTAATGGTGGCTATGCTTTTGGTTTTGATTTGGGGGGCGATGTAAATGGCTATGCATATTTATGATTTGGGCTGGATGTTGGCACAAGTGTTGCTGCTTTTGTGCAGCGCTCCTTTAGTTGCCAGTATCATAAAAAAAGTGAAAGCCTTGCTGCAGAATCGTATCGGTTCCAGTATTTTCCAGGAATATTTCGATCTTTATAAATGGTGGCAGAAGCCTACAATACTTACGCCTTATACCAGTCTGGTTTTTATTATTGCGCCGCTGGTATATTTTGCCAGTGTAGTAGTGGCAGCGGCGATGCTGCCTAACTTTTTTGGAACTCAATTCAGTTTTGGAGATGTCTTTGTTTTTATTGGTGTTCTAACGCTGGGGCGCTTTTTTATGACTTTATCGTCTCTGGATACGGCTACGGCGTTTGGCGGCATGGGCGGATCCCGTGAAATTTATATTTCTGTTTTAGCAGAACCTGTAATTTTGCTGGCTGTACTGGTGAATGCGCTGCGCAGTGGCAGCACAACTTTAGCGGGAATGGCGCTTGATTTTCAGGCGGTTTATTTAAGCGTAGCCAGCGTGCTGACATGTATTGCTTTCTTTTGCCTGCTGCTGGCTGAGAATGGAAGAATTCCTGTCGATAATCCTGATACGCATTTGGAACTGACAATGATTCACGAGTGTATGCTCCTTGAATATTCCGGACGGTTGCTGGCAGTGATCCATTGGGCAAGCATGCTGAAAACATTAGTATTTTTGGTCTTGTTTGCGTTGTTGTATCTGCCGCTTTCACTGCCGTTGGCAGTGAAAGTGCTCTTGGCAGCGACAGCGGTAAGTGTTATGGAAACTCTGAAGAATAAAATGCGTCTGTTCAAAGTTCGCGTATATCTGGCTGCAGCCGGCATTTTACTGCTGCTGGCAATTGTAGCGCAGTAAGGAGGGGTATGATGAATTTTTTGGTAATCGTCTTATTGTTCGTTGTCTTTTTGCAGACCCGTATTATGGACCTGCGCCGGGCAATCATCTGCCTTAGTGTTCAATCGGCTGTTATTGCTCTTGCCTGCTTTATTTCCGGTATTGCGCATGGCGAGGGTATTCATATTTATGCTCCGGGACTGCTGACAATTATCGTAAAAGTCCTTTTAGTGCCTTATGCAATGCTGCGGCTTGTCAGTAAGCTGGCTGATGAGCGTGAGCTCATTTCAGAGATCAATGTTAATTATTCAACTGCCGCAAGTGCAGTTTTTCTGGTTCTGAGTTATCTTATTGTTGATAAAATGCTGCCCGGAGTAGAAGGTCGCGATATTCTGGCGCTTTCCATCGTAATGATTTTGACTGGTCTGACGTTGATCGTTATGCGCAGCCGAGCTATTATGCAGATGGTAGGCTTGATAACAATGGAAAATGGTATTTACCTTTTAGGGATGGCGATGACGGAAGGTCTGCCTCTGGTTATAGAAATGGGTATCTTTTTGGACGTGCTGATTGCTGTCATGGTACTGGTAATACTGACTAACCGGCTGCGTTTGTCGTTTATGACGACAGATACCAATGTGTTGAGAAAGCTGAAGGGGTGACGGGATGCTGGAGCTGATTTATATAATTTTTGCTTTGCCGGTGGTTTGTGCGGCTTTAGCTATCAGCGGCGTTTTAGGCAGCGGCAGTTTACTGCACTGGCTTAATCGCTTGACTGCTGCTGCTGTAGGCGTTGCAGTTATTCTTTTAGCACAGAGTTTTACGCCAACACAGCCTTTTAACAGTGAATATGTTTATCTGGACGCGCTTAATGTCTGGGTAATACTGATCATTACAGCTTTATATGTAGCGGCAGCATGGGTTTCCAAGTCATATCTGCTGCGCGAGCACAGCCGCGGCTATCTTAGCCGTACGCCTGGTTTGATTGGCCGTTATTATGCTTTGTTCCAGATGTTTGTTTGGACTATGTTTCTGGTACTGATGGTAAAAAATCTGGGATTGATGTGGGTCGCTATCGAGGCGACAACGTTGGTGTCTGCTTTTCTGGTATCATTTAAATTTACCCGCAGTGCTCTGGAAGCGACCTGGAAATATGTGATGGTTTGTACTGTTGGTATTTGTCTGGCACTTTTGGGAACAATGATCCTGTATTATGCGCAGATTTCGGCACTTGGGGCTGAAAAGGCTTTGAGCTGGCTGTGGCTGACCGAACATGCAGAACTTCTTAACCCGTCGCTGACAAAGCTGGCTTTTTTATTTATTTTTATTGGTTATGGTACTAAAATCGGTATGGCTCCGATGCATACATGGCTGCCTGATGCTTATTCAGAAGCTCCGTCTCTGACCAGCGGCCTTTTATCCGGAGCTTTATGTACCTGCGCTATTTATGTATTGCTGCGTAACATAGTAGTTGTGATACCGACTGTAGGTGTAGAATTTATCAGTACGCTGTGCCTGGCATTTGCGGCACTGACCATTGCTGTAGCTGTACCGTTTGTAGTAGTGCAGCGCGACATCAAGCGTATGCTGGCTTATTCCTCAATGGAAAATATAGGTCTGATGATAGCGGGTATCGGTGTTTTCAGTCAGCTTTCTATTGGCGCGACCTTAGTGCATATGTTTAATCATGCACTGATCAAATTTGTATTGTTCTATATAGCTGGTACTATAGTGCAGGAATATCAGACTAAAAATATGATGCGTATTCATGGAATGATCGGTGATGTACCTCATACTGCGACGTTTTGGCTTCTGGGTATTATTGGAATTTTAGGTATGCCGCCGTTGGGTTTGTTTTTTAGTAAATTTTATATTTTATACAGTTTGTTTTTAAGCGGGCACTATCTGTTGGGTATAGTGATCATTGTTCTGCTTGCCGGGATACTGATCGGTATTTTGTACCATGCCTTACGAATGCTGTGTGATAAAGCTAAACGAAAGCCTGTCGGAGACTTGCTTGAGCATGCGGATACGCCGTTTCTGGCAGCGCTGCTTTTAGGCAGCGTCATTATAGGTGCCGGAATCGGTGAAATACCTTATTTGGAAAAACTGCTGGCTCAGGCGGTACGGATAGTAGGAGGCGGTCAATTTTGATGAAGGTTAAACCAGAAGGCCTGCGGGGGGCTGCTAATATTTGTTCACGCGGTGGCAGGCATCCGCTGATAGCAATGTTCGGGGCCGATGAAACCAGCTTCGGCGGCGGGTATGCTGTTTACTGTCTGTTTGAAAATAAAGAAAAGCATGATATAGATATCTTAAAGGCTGAATTTGATGCAGGCAGTGATCTTCATTATCCAGCATTAACACCTGTTTTACCGGCTGCTGCCTGGTATGAACGTGAACTGCATGATATGTTCGGGTTTATACCGGATGATCATCCGGATCTGCGGCCGTTGGTTTTGCATGAAACTTATCCTGAAGATTTTCATCCGCTGCGCAAATGTGTTGATATTGATGCCGATGTGCGTGGAGAGCGAAAGTATGAAATGGCTGTTTCGCACGGAGAGGGGCTGTTCGAAGTACCTGTCGGTCCTATTCATGCAGGTATCATTGAACCGGGGCATTTTCGATTCAGCCAGGCCGGTGAAGCTATTCTGCAGTTAGATGCCAAGTTGTTTTTTACTCATCGGGGAATCGAAAAAGCAGTAGAAGGTAAAACTCCAGAGGAAGCACTGCTGATTGTAGAACGGATTTGCGGTGCCTGTTCTGTGGCCAATACCTTGTCGTATTGTCAGGCACTGGAAAAGCTGTCCGGTCAGAATGTACCCAGACGAGCCTGGCTTATCCGTACAATAGCTGCAGAGTTGGAACGTCTTTATAATCACATCGGCGATACAGGTAATATGTGTGCCGGAGTCGGATTTGCGCCTGTTATCAGTATGGGCAGCCGCTTGAAGGAAATACTGCTGCGCTGTAATGAGGCGATAGCCGGCAATCGTTTTCTGCGTGGCCTGATAGTTCCGGGCGGTGTAAAATATGATTTAACTGAGTCTTTATGCACTGAACTAACAGTTGCTTTAACTAAAGTTGAAAATGAATACAACGATATTGTGCAGATCATTGCCGAGCAGGACGGATTTTTGAATCGTGCTAAAACTACTGGTATTATCAGTAAAAATGTAGCGCTTGACCTGGCGCTGGTCGGAGTTGGAGCCAGAGCTTCGGGTGTGGACTGTGATTGCCGCAGGGATCTGCCATATGGTTTATATGCCGAATTGCCTTTTAATGTAATTACGAAAATCGACGGCGATGTCTATGCTAGACTGCAGGTACGGATGGGTGAGGTTGCCGAATCGATCACTTTGATTAGAAAAGCATTGAAGCTGTTGCAGCAAGACGATTCGCAGCTGCATTGCGGTGAACTGGCGTATAAAACTCTGACTGGCAGCTGGGGGATCAGCGAATCAGCACGTGGCAGTAATCTGCATTGGCTGATGCTGGATGCAGACGGATGTATCGAAAGATTATTTATCCGTTCAGCTTCCTATCCTAACTGGCCGGCGCTTACCATAGCTGTGCAGGGAGATATTATTCCGGATTTTCCGCTGATCAATAAAAGCTTTGAATTATGCTATGCCTGTCTGGATCGTTAGGGAGGAACAATAATGCTTAAATTGTTACAGGGGATTTTGGCCAATAAGATAACAACAGAAGATGTAACGACCAGCGGTGCTCCAAGAATGCGGGGACAACTGACTTGTGGAACTGACTGTAATGGCTGTGAAAAATGTGCGGCTGTTTGCCCGACTGGTGCTGTTGCGCTGTGTGATGGCAAACCAGTATTGGATTATAAACGCTGCCTTTTTTGCGGTAAATGTGTAGAAGCGTGTGCTGCCGGTGCACTGCTGCATACTGATATTGATACTTTGCCGGAGATATTGACAGATGCACAGATGACCATAGAACGAGAGATCAGGGCCAAGCTGGGGCGTTCACTGCATGTACGGCATTTGGATGCCGGCAGCTGTAATGCCTGCGATTTTGAAATGGGTGCTTTGAGTAATCCTCTGTATGATCTACATCGTTTTGGTATTGCTTTTGTGGCTTCACCGCGACATGCTGATATGATAATGGTTACAGGCGTGGTAACGCGTAACTTGGCGCAGGCAGTGCGAATGACTTATGAAGCAATGGAAGAGCCTAAGCTGGTAATGGCCTGTGGTGCCTGCGCTGCCGGCGGAAAAACGTATGGATCTACCTATGCTATTGTCGGTGCGTTGGATAAAGTATTGCCGGTAGACATAGCTGTGCCAGGCTGTCCGCCAAGACCGTCGGCTATGCTTATTGCTTTGACAGCGGCTGCCGACTTGCTAAAAAAACGTTTATAAAAATATATTGTGTTTACGGCTCAATAATGGTAATATTGAGAAAATACAAAATGAAAGGAGTGCGCCCATGGTTATTTATCGCTCTGCTACTTTTGATGATGTAGAGAAGCTTCATAAACTGCTCAATGATTATGCTGCCGAAGGCCTGATGCTGCCGCGTTCGCGTAATTCCATCTATGAAAATCTGCGCGATTACGTGGTGGCCGTTGAGAACAATCATGTGATTGGCTGCGGCGCACTGCACTTTGTTTGGGATCGTCTGGCTGAGATTCGTTCTTTAGCTGTTGATCCTGAACGTAAAACACAGGGAATTGGACGAAAAATGGTTGAACTGCTGGAAGCTGAAGGCATTGAACGCGGAGTGAAGATGTTCTTTACCCTTACTTATCAGCCGGGATTTTTTGCAAAATGTGATTATATCGAAACGGCGAAAGAAAAGCTCCCGCAGAAGGTTTGGAAAGAATGTGTATATTGCCCGCAATATCCGTATTGCAACGAATTGGCCTTTGTCAAAACGACCGTTGATTATGAACCCGGCGACATAATGTTCTAGATCAGGTATCGTTTGCTGCAAGCTGAAGGTGCTGCGGTGAACAGGAATGCAGAATTTTCCGGAGGAAGTCGACATAATTATAAAGGCTTTTTGGTGAATAAATACTGCTATTTGTGTTTGCATATTATAGGCTGCCGGAGCGGCAGAATTTGATATTGGTTAAATGATGAGAATGTCGTGATGGTAACTTCTGTCGCGGCATTTTTTATAATGTTAACTGATGTGCAGGGAGGAAACTATGGAAAAAGCAAGGTTTAAGTGGGTGCTGCGTGAGCGCAACCGGAAAATTGCAGCGAAAACGGAAGTTTTTACTGAGCAGCAGGCACGTCGAGTGCGGAGTTTTCACAGCAGTTTCAAAGAGTATAGTCCAACACCGCTGGTAGAACTTAGCAGTCTGGCGCAGAATTTGGGTATCAAAAACCTTTTGGTCAAAGATGAATCCTATCGCTTTGGACTCAATGCTTTTAAAGTTCTGGGCGGCAGTTTTGCTATTGGTAGTTATATCGCTAATGAATTAGGTGAAGATATAGATGATTTACCTTATATGCGTCTGGTCTCAGATGAGGTGCGCAGTTTGTTGGGGAGCAAAACATTTATTACAACTACTGACGGTAATCATGGGCGTGGTGTTGCCTGGACAGCCAACAGATTGAAGCAGCAGGCTATAGTTTATATGCCTCAGGGCTCTGCGGCAGAACGTCTGGCCAATATTCGTGCCGAAGGTGCGCAGGCCGAAATCACAGATATGAACTATGACGATACAGTACGATATACCAGTGAGCTGGCACAGAAAAACGGCTGGATCATTGTACAGGATACAGCTTGGGATGGGTATACAAGGATACCTCTGTGGATCATGCAGGGCTATATGACAATGGCTTTGGAAGCGTATGAGCAGCTGCCGGTCAAGCCTACGCATATCTTTTTGCAGGCCGGGGTCGGCTCTTTGGCAGGTTCTGTACAGGGATTTTTTGCTGATATTTATGGCAGTTCCTGCCCGCTGACTTTTATAGTTGAACCCAAAGGGGCCGATTGCCTTTATCAGACAGCTGCGGCAAATGACGGCAGCTTGCATAGCGTAACAGGCCGTCTTGAGACGATTATGGCTGGACTGGCCTGTGGAGAGCCAAACAGTATTGCTTGGGAAATACTTGGAAATTTGAGCGATGGTTTTATCAGTTGTCCTGATTATACCGCTGCTCAGGGAATGCGTATTTTGGGCAATCCGCTGGCGGGTGATACGAAAGTCATTGCAGGTGAAAGCGGAGCGGCGACCGTGGGACTGGTGGCAGAAGCCATGCGCGACGAGCGCTTAAATGATCTGAAACAGGCCTTGCAGCTGGACGAAAATTCAGTGGTGTTGTGCTTCAATACCGAAGGCGATACTGATAAAGAAAATTATCGTCGTATCGTTTGGGACGGAGCTTACGGCAGGGAATAGCTTGCAGATTGAATAATAAAATGAAATATGATCTAAAAAACTGGCGTCTGACGGCGTCAGTTTTTTATTATTATCTCTTAAGACAGTTGAGACCGAAGGTAGAAATAAAAAACCACCCGCTAAGCGGGTGGAAAAAAACTTAAGCAAAGGTACTAGCAAAGTTATAATGTAGAGTGTTCAAGCCTACAAAATAGCAGGAAAGAGGTAGTATCTTATGGCAGAAAGTTTAGCACATAGTAAGTGGGTATGCAAGTATTATATAGTTTTTACTCAAAAGTATAGGAGAAAGATGATTTGATATAAAGGAGATAATAAAAGATTTATGTAAATGGAAGGGTATAAAAATAATAGAAGGACATATGATGTCAGAACATGTGCATCTATTATTATCAATACCTCCAAAATACAGTATATCAAGTGTAATGGGATATCTAAAAGGGAAAAGTGCAATGATGATATTCGAAAGACATGCAAATTTGCGTTATAAGTATGGGAGAAGGAATTTTTGGTCGACAGGCTATTATGTGAGTACAGTAGGAATAAACGAGTTGACAGTAGTTAAATATAGAAGAGAACAAGAAAAACAAGATCAAATAATGGATAAAATAAGTTTAAAGGAATACGAAAACCATTTTAAGGGTAGAGCAAGGTAATCATTCCACGGCTTGAACAAAGTGAAAGCCAGCGTCATTAAAGCGCTGGCAGTAATAAGGCCTTATAGGCCTTGTGTATACCACCCGTTTTACGGGTGGTATTTATTTTTACAGATAGAAAATTTATTTAGTGCAGGAGATAAACATGCAATGTCGAAGTTATTAAATATTAAGAATGCTTTATGCGGAGGTCGAAAACATGAAATATATTGCGCATAGAGATGAGGCAGGCCGAGAACAATTACTGATCGAGCATTTGCGGAATACCGCAGCAAGATGTAAGTATTTTGCTGCGGTATTCCAAGCAGGGCAATGGGGAGAAATTGCTGGCTTATATCATGATATAGGCAAGTATTCTGACGGCTTTATCAAAAGGATTAATGAAAATGGCAGTAAGGTAGATCATTCTACTGCTGGTGCTATTGAAGTTAAAAATAAATATCAAGGCATTTCCCTGCCATTGACTTTTTGCATAGCCGGGCATCATGGCGGATTGCCTAATTTGGGAACGCAAATAGCTGTGGCTGGAGATGGTACGTTAAATGGCAGATTAAAGAAGAAACTGCAAGATGATTTGGATTACCGGTCTTATGCAAGCGAGGTAACAATGGACTTAAAACCGCCTGAGATGCCTGCACGGAATGTGTTTAAGGATCAATTTTATTCTGGTGCTTTTTTTATAAGAATGCTTTTTTCCTGTTTGGTTGACGCCGATTTTTTAGATACAGAAGCATTTTGTGCTACGGATAAAGCAGAAAATCGCGGCAGATTTGCAGATATACCTGAACTGACTAACCTGTTGTTGCAATATCTTGCCGGGTTCAAATCTGGTGGCTCACCCATCAACAGCAAAAGGCAGCAGATTTTGCAGGAATGTAAGCAGCAGGCCAAAAGCGCACCGGGACTGTTTTCGTTAACCGTGCCTACAGGTGGTGGCAAAACACTTTCGTCTTTGGCTTTTGCGTTGCTGCATGCTAAAAAGTATGGGCAGCAACGGGTCATCTATGTTATCCCGTATACGTCTATCATTGAACAGACGGCGGATATTTTTAGAAACATTCTGGGCGAGGATAATGTTATTGAGCATCATATGAATGTTGATTATTATGGCAGTAATGACGAAGATATTATTAAACAGAAGTATAAATTGGCTACTGAAAATTGGGATGCGCCAGTGATCGTTACGACAAACGTACAATTTTTTGAGTCATTATACGGTAATAAAACCAGCAAATGCCGCAAATTGCATAATATTGCTAACAGTGTGGTGGTGTTTGATGAAGCGCAGATGCTGCCTAATGATTATTTACTGCCGTGTGTGCGGGCGATTGCAGAGCTGGTGCAATATTATAAAGTGACCGCTGTCTTATGTACTGCTACTCAGCCAAGCCTTAATAAAATCTTCCCGCAGCAGATGGAGATCAAAGAAATCTGTTCTGATATTCAGGATTTATATGATTTTTTTAAACGGGTGGAGTTTAAAGAAGTTACTTTGCCGGATGAAGTGGCGTTGGTTGCTAAACTCAATCAATATGACCAGGTTCTCTGCATTACTAATTCCAAAAAAGAGGCACAAATTATTTTCGATCAATTAAAGGGAGAAAGAGGCGTAAGCGTATTCCATTTATCTACGTTTATGTACCCGGTACACAGGCGTGAGGTACTGAAAAAAATACGCAGCTGTTTGTTGAACGGCAAGCCGTGTAAAGTTGTTACAACAAGCCTGATCGAAGCAGGGGTGGATGTGGATTTTCCTGTGGTGTATCGCGAACTGGCTGGTTTGGATAGTATTATTCAGGCGGCAGGACGATGTAATCGAGAAGGTAAAAATACACTGGAAAACAGTAAGGTTTTTATTTACAGCCTAACGGAGCCCGCTTATGGCAAAACACCTGCTTTTGTGCGACAGCAAGTAGAGATCACCAAAACGATACTTAAGGATCATCAGGACGTGGCTTCGGTAGCTGCAATTAAAGATTATTTTGATCGGCTGCATTTTTTTAAGGGTTACAATTTAGATGTGGAAGCAATACTGGATAAAAGCAATTCCGGACAGTTCCCTTTTCGAGAGATAGCTGAAAAGTTTGTGCTGATCAAAGAAGATACACGCACAGTGTTCGTTCCGTTTGATGCAAGCAGTGAGAAGATAGCAGCGTTGCTGCGCAATGGCATTCGTACTAGAGAACTGCTGCGGCAAATGGCTCAGTATGCGGTGCAGGTATATGAATATCAATATCAAAAAATGCTGGCTTTAGGGCAACTGAAATGTGTGGATAACAATATTTGTATTTTGCTGGATCGGGAAATATATGATGCTGATAAAGGTTTACTTTTAAATATGGAGGAAGGGCAGAGTATTTTTTGTTAAAAATATAATTGAAGTGTAGGTGATAAAATGTCGGTGAAAATAGAAGTTTGGGGAGAGTATGGTTTGTTTACACGCCCAGAAATGAAAGTTGAGCGAGTCACATTCGATATGATCACACCCTCGGCTGCCCGAGGTATATTGGAAAGTGTTTTTTGGCACCCAGGACTTTCGTGGAAAATAGATAAGATTTATGTATTGAGCCCGATAGAATTTACCAATATCAGACGTAACGAGGTCAAATCCAAAGCCAGCGGCAGTAAAGCCAAAGCAGTGATGAATGGCGGCAAAGCCGAACTGTTCATCAATACCAGAGATGATATCCAGCAGCGAGCTGCTGTTGTTTTACGCAAGCCCCACTATGTGATCAAGGCCCATTTTGATTTGAACGAAAATGCCAATAGCAGTGATAATGCAGGAAAATTTCAGGATATCATCAAACGCCGCCTTAAAAAAGGTCAATGCTATCATAATCCGTACCTGGGCTGCCGTGAGTTCCCGGCAAAGTTTAGATTATACGAATTTGAAACCGTACCAACGGCTTATGCGAATGTGGAGAAGGACCTGGGGTATATGCTGTACGATATGGATTACAGAGATTTGAATGATATTAAACCTATGTTTTTTAGGGCTGTTTTGAAAAACGGCGTTTTGGACTTGACGCAGAGTGAGGTGCATAAATGATTTTACAAGCATTGGTTAATCATTATGAAGACTTGGTGGCCAATGGGAAAATTGCTCAGCCGGGTTGGGTAACAGCTAAAATAGCTTATGCACTGAACATTGATGCAGAAGGCAACTTGTTGAGTGTGCTTCCTTTAAAGAAAACAAAAACAGTAGGCAAGAAGACAAAGGAAATACCGCAGGAACTGGTTGTGCCGGAAGGACTTAAAAGAAGTTCTGGTGTAGCGCCGCAATTTTTGTGGGATAATGCCAGTTATTTTCTTGGTGTAGATGCAAAAAACGACCCGGCACGGGCAAAAAAATGTTTTGAGGCTGCCAAGAAGCGGCATTTAGAACTGTTGGAAAATACCCATGGTAAGGTTGCCACGGCTATTAAAAAGTATTTCCTTAACTGGAATGTTGATAAAGCCGCTGACAACGAATATATCAAAAGTTATGAGGATATTTTAACAGCTAATTTGGTGTTTGTTTTAAACGGAACAATGCCGTATGCTCAGGATGATACTGAAATCAAAGCTATGTGGAGCAGCTATTATGCCAATAAAGATGTTGGTAAGCAAGAACAATGCCTAGTAACAGGAAAAGTTGCTCCGATTGCAGTGTTGCATCCGGCGATCAAAGGTATAAGAGGAGGCCAACCGGCAGGGACTTCGCTGGTGGCCTTTAATGCACCGGCCTATGAATCATATGGGCACGAGCAGGGGTTGAATGCCCCGGTAAGTGAATACGCTGCTTTTGCTTATGGAGCAGCACTTAACTATTTGCTGGCTAATGATCAAAATCATATGGTGTTCGGCGATACGACCTTTGTGTATTGGACCGAAGCTGCCGATAATATTTTTGCCGGAATGTTTGGTTCATATTTTTCGGAAAATGTAGTAGAAGAAAATACACTGAACGATCTTTTTAGCAAACTTAGCAAGGGAGAACCTGTTTCTGTAGATGGATTGCCGCTGGAGCCGCAAAACAAGTTTTATATTTTGGTACTGTCACCTAATGCAGCCAGGTTATCGATTAGGTTTTTTTTACAAAGCTCTATTGGTAAGATTGCTAATAATCTTGTCCAGCATCACGAAGATTTAAATATCACTAAACCCGTGTATGAAAAATATAACACGATCCCTTTATGGAAATTGCTGCAGGAAACAGCTAATAAAAATGCCAAAGAAAAAATGGCAACACCGTTATTAACAGGAGCTGTTTTTAAAGCAATACTCAATGGTGGCAATTATCCGCAGGCTTTGATGCAGAATATAATTTTGCGAGTGAAAGCTGATCAGGATAATAAAGAAAAAGGTATCAAAAAAATAGGCTGGATCAAAGCGGCTATCTTAAAAGCCTGCCTGCTGCGCAATTATAATAATAAGGAGGTAACAACAGTGGCTCTTAATGAAGAAAGCAACAACAAGGCTTATGTTTTAGGAAGATTATTTGCGGTGCTGGAAGATTTACAGCAAAATGCAAATAACGGTATTGTAGCTACAATCAAAGACCGGTACTTTAACGCGGCTTGTGCTACGCCAGCAGCAATATTTCCTGTTTTAATGAAATTGGCTGGGGCGCATTTAAAAAAAATTACATATAAAACAACGTTTGAAAAGCGGATTGGTATGCTATACGACAAAATAACAATGGGAAATGACCCTATTCCCAATAGATTGAGTTTAGAAGAACAAGGTATTTTTATTTTAGGTTACTACCATCAGGTACAGGCCCGTTACGTAAAAAAGGAGGAGAAGTAAAATGACTGACAGCATTAAAAACAGGTATGAATTTACGATTTTATTCGATGTAGAAAACGGCAACCCCAACGGTGACCCGGATGCAGGCAATATGCCCCGTGTAGACCCGGAAACAGGCTATGGTATTGTCACAGATGTTTGTTTAAAAAGAAAAATCAGAAATTATATTGAAACTGTATGCGAAGATAAAACAGGTTACAGAATTTATGTTAAAGAGGGCGTGCCTTTAAACAGAAGCGATAAAGAAGCCTTTACTAATCTTGGCGTCGAAGAAAACAATATCAAGGAGAAGAAAAAATCCGACCCAGAGCTGGATATCAAAATCCGTGATTTTATGTGCGCCAATTTCTTTGACATCAGGACCTTCGGTGCTGTGTTAACGACCTTTGTCAAAGCTTCGCTCAACTGCGGACAGGTGCGTGGCCCAGTCCAACTAGGCTTTGCCAGAAGCATCGACCCAATCAGCACCCAAGAAGTAACTATTACCAGAGTCGCCATTACTAAAGAGAGTGACGCCGAGGAAAAGACCACCGAAATGGGCAGAAAGTATGTTGTCCCCTACGCACTTTATAGAGTCGACGGCTATATTTCTGCCAACTTGGCTCGCAAAGCTACGGGTTTTTCGGAAGAGGATCTGCAATTGTTCTGGCAGGCTGTGATCAATATGTTTGAACATGACCATTCTGCCGCGCGTGGTAATATGGCCGTGCGTGAACTGATTGTCTTTAAACACGCTTCGGAATTAGGTAATGCGCCCGCCTATAAACTTTTTGAGCGTATTGTCGTCGAGCGTAAAGCAGGCGTGATCGCTGCTCGCAACTACAAAGATTATGAAGTAAAAGTTGATGTTGTCGATTTACCGGAAGGAGTTGCCTGCGACAGAATGATATGAAAGAGTATAGCGAAGACGAATTTTTACTGTTGTCAGGCATCCAACATTTTTGCTTTTGCCGCAGGCAATGGGCCTTGATCCATATAGAGCAGCAGTGGCAGGAGAACTTGCAGACAACAGAAGGTAATATCGTTCACAAGTATTGCCATGATGAAAACCTATATGAAAAGCGTAAGATTTGATCATAACCCGCGGTATGAAAGTTTTTTCGCGTAAGCTTGGCGTTACCGGCGCATGTGATGTTGTAGAGTTGCACAGAAGCACCGACGGTGCTGTCATAGCAGGGCAGACTGGAGCATGGCAGCCCTGCCCGGTAGAATATAAAAAAGGCAAGTGCAAAAGTATTGATGCGGACAGGTTACAGCTTTGTTGTCAGGCAATGTGTTTAGAAGAAATGTTTTTGACACCGATAGCAATAGGTTATTTGTTTTATGCAGAAACGCATCGCCGGGAAGAAGTCGCTTTTACTGATACTATGAAAAAACAAGTTGCTGAAATGCTTAGAGAAATGCACAGTTTATTTGCTAAGGGTTATACGCCAAAAAGCAAGCCCAAAGCAGGTTGTAGCTCTTGCTCGCTTAAAGAAATTTGTTTGCCGAAGCTTTGTAATACAATTTCGGTGAGCTGCTATTATGAAAGATTTTTAGGTGAATAGCCATGAAACATTTGCTGAACACATTGTTTGTACTTACTGAAGATGCATATTTGAGTCTGGAAAATGAAAATGTAGTCGTGTTAGGAGAGAACAAAGTTTTAGGTAGAATGCCATTGCATACTTTAGAGCAAATTTTATATTTTGGTTACAAAGGTGCCAGCCCGGCCTTGATGGGCAAGTGTGTTGAACTGGGTATTGGACTAAGTTTTTTTAAGATTAACGGTTATTTTTTGGCGAAAGTAGATGGCCGTCAAAAAGGAAATGTACTGTTACGTAAGGCCCAGTACCGGATATCAGATGATGAGAGTCGCAGTAATTTAGCTGCCAGAAATTTTATTGTGGGTAAATTATTCAATGCGCGTAGCGTGTTAGAACGAGCTAAAAGAGACCATCCTCTCAGCATCGATATAACTAAGGTTGTTGAGGTCAGCAAAGCTTTAAAAATTTTGTTGAACAATGCTAAAAATGCACCCGATTTGGATGTTTTAAGGGGTGTTGAAGGTGAGGCTGCCAGCAGATATTTTAGGGCCTTCAATGAACTGATTCTGCAAAATAAAGCCACATTTAATTTTTCAGTACGGAGTAAACGGCCGCCCCGCGATCCCATAAATGCCTTACTATCATTTGTTTATAACTTATTGGCTAATGATTGTGTGTCAGCGTTGGAAGGAGTAGGCTTAGATTCTTATGTTGGGTTTCTCCATCGAGATAGGCCGGGTCGTAAGTCGCTGGCGCTGGATTTAATGGAGGAATTTCGATCAATCTATGCGGATAGGTTCGTCTTGACTTTGATAAATACCAAGATGATCAAACCTAAAGACTTTGAAAAACAGGAAAATGGTGCTGTATTTTTAAGTAAAAATGCCAAAAAGGTTATTTTGTCAGAATGGCAGAATAAGAAAAAAGATGTTATAACCCATCCATTCCTTAACGAAAGGATACCATGGGGATTAGTTCCGCATATACAAGCACTATTATTAGCAAGGTGTATACGAGGTGATTTGGATGAGTATCCGGCCTTTTTGTGGAAGTGATAAATGATGCTGGTATTGATAACTTATGATGTTAATACGATGGATACAGCCGGCAGGAAACGCTTGACAGCAATCGCAAAATTGTGTGTAAGGTACGGTCAGCGAGTACAGAACTCAGTTTTTGAGTGTTTGTTGGAACCATATCAGTTGAAAGAATTACAAAATAAAATTATCGAAAAGATGGATATGGAAAAAGATAGCGTCAGGTTTTATAAGCTTGGGCAAAAGTATCATACTAAAATAGAACATTATGGAGCTAAGGGTTCGTACGACCCAGGAGGGGTATTGGTTTTGTAGTGCGAACTTGGATCAAACATAAAGTTGTAGATAGTTTCGCACTGCCATTAGAATAAAAGTTAAGAGTTATTTTGTTTGAAAGGAATAGAGAATCTGATATAAAAAATATCGGTTCGCGAAAAAGTGGCTGTGGGCATAGAGCATAGTTACGTTTTCTTTCAGGCTGTCGCACTCCTTACGGAGTGCGTGGATAGAAATCTTAAAGATCTATCCCAGTCAACTACTAGGCTAGGTCGCACTCTGTGAGGAGTACGTAGGTTAGAGTTTTGTGTCTTTTAATTTATCCCTTCACAATCTTTACAGTCTTTAGTATAATAAAAGCAATTAGATTGACGTCGTAAAATAGTTGCTTAGGTTGTTCATTAGATGTTTGGGTATTGGTGTTTTGTAGAGTTTATGATTGTCGATACATTGTTTTGCAGAACTTGAGGAGGTTTTATGGAACGAACTCATCGTATCATGTTTGTTTGTCACGGCAATATCTGTCGTTCGCCAATGGCAGAATTTTTACTGAAGGATATGATCAAAAAAGAAGGGCTTGCGGACAGGTTTGTGATTGCATCGGCAGGTACAAGCAGGGAAGAAATAGGTAATCCTGTGCATCAGGGAACGCGTAAAAAACTGGCGCAGGATCATATCAGTGCGGCAGGTAAATATGCTGTGCAGCTTACCAAAGAAGATTATGAAAAATATGATCTTATTTTGGGTATGGATCGTGCTAATATCAGTAATATTCTGCGGATCATAGGCAGTGACCCGCAGGAAAAGGTGCATCGTCTGCTGGATTTTACCGAGCTGCCGCGTGATATTGCTGATCCCTGGTATACTGGTGATTTTGAAATTACGTATGCGGAGATCAAAGCGGGATGCGCAGCATTGCTGAAGCACTTGCGCCGATTTTAAAAAGTTAAAGGCTCCCGAATTTTCGGGAGCCTTTTGTTTTTTTAGTTAAACATTCTGGGGCAGACAGTCTTTGATAAAATCACTGACTGTTTGATTGAATTTTTCTGCTTCTTCATAAAAGAGCATATGACCGCTTTCTGTAAAAGATACAAATTTACCATTGGGGATTAGAGACGTCAGGTAAGTGCCCTGCTTGATTCCCCAGGCAAAAACAGGTCCGTCGGCGTTGACGACCAGCGTGGGAACAGTTATTGTTGGCAGAACGTTAGTGAAATCTGTTGCAATATAGTCGCTGTAGATGGCTGCTGAGAGCCAGGGCGGCAGCTTGCGGAATTCTTCAATTACCCAGTCTGTGCCGGCTGGTCGTTTGCCGTCTTTAAAAATTGCGTTTGCAAAAAATTCAAAATATTCTTCCCGTTCGTTGACCAATCGGTTGACCTGTGCATTGAACCCTTCCATATTGTAGTTGCGCAAACCCTGACTGTTCCATTCTTCAGGACTGAAAGGGAATGGCGTCATATCTATCAGCCCCAGACCAATCAGATTGCTGTCGGTTTTATATTGCTGCCAATAGGAAAGCACTGTAGGTCCGCCTAAAGACCAGCCCATGAGGATAAAATTTTTCAGACCCAGAAATTCAGAAAGTTCGCGGATATCCTGTGCGTAACGGGCAACGATTTGGCCCTGCAGACCTTTGGAGGATTTGCCGTGCCCGCGGTTATCCATAACTATTACCTGAAAGTGCTTGGAAAGTTCTGGAATATTGTGCTGCCAAAATCTGGAAGAACACTGCCAGCCATGTACAAGAAAAAGTGGCTGACCTTTACCATGAACTTCATAATAAAGATGCGCCTGGTCTGAGGTAGTAAAAAAGCCGTTCGTCTGTGTCATAATATCACACTCCTTTTCTTTATTATAACTCTTTTCCTGCTTGATAGATGCTGTTTTATTTGTGAAATAAAAATGCGCAGTTAAAAAAACTGCGCATAAATTTGAAAATGGATTATTTAGTTTGTGCTGGAACCAGAAGTTTCCAAAGCAATCCTAATAAAGCGCCACAGACTGAAGGTACGATCCAGCCGAAGCCGTCGGCATAAAGGGGGATTGTGTTGCCAAGTATGGTTTCTAAGGCTGAAAGTTTGATACCTGCTGCCTTTAGTCCATCCAGCAAGGCAAAAATAGTTGTAAAGAACAGGCAGCAGCGATAAACTCGCTTATCGCCATGGAAAAGCTTAGAGGTTACTCCCAGCAGAACTAAAGCAATAATAATCGGATAAAGGGCGCAGAGAATAGGTATCGAAAAAGAGATGATATTAGTCAGACCAACGTTGGAAACAGCAAAGCTGAAAACACAGATCGCCACTACAAACCTCTGGTATTGGACCTGTTCGTGTGTTACTTTGGTAAAATAAGAGGCTGCAGAAGCTGTCAGGCCAATACTTGTGGTCAGACAGGCAAAAAAGATCATTAGACATAAAACAACATTGCCGGCCGCACCAAGATAATAGTTGGCGATATCAGCTAAAGCTACACCGCCGTTAGGAGAAATTCCAAGAATGCTGACGCTGGTAGCGCCGGTATAAGCCAATGCTACATAAATAAGAGCTAGGAAAAATGCTGCGATCAAACCGGAGTAGACACAGATTTTTGTCAGCAGACGGTCATCGGTGATACCCTTGAGTTTAATGGCATTGATGACGGTTGCGCCGAAGAGAAGCGTCGCCAGAAGATCCATTGTGTTATAACCATCCTGAAAGCCGCTGAGAAAAGGAAGGTTTATATAACTGCCTGTTGCCGGCTGCATAGGACCCATTGGAGCAAGCAGAACGTTGATGATAAGTACAGCCAGACTTAATAGCAGCATTGGCGTTAATACTTTTCCAAGCCAGTCTACCAGTTTAGATGGATTTATAGATAAGACATAGGTTACGATGAAAAAGAAAAGCGAATAAATCGCCAAACCTGTGGTATAGTAGTCTTCAGGGACAAAAGGTCTGATACCGACGTCATAAGACACCGCACCTGTACGAGGAATCGCAAACAACGGGCCAATCGTCAGTACTGCCAGCATAACTATGATTTTGGCAAAGTTCGGATGGACAGGGTCTGCCAGGGCATTGGGGTTATCGTTTTTAGTGAGTGCCATAGCAATAATACCCAAAAGCGGCATACCTACGCCGGTAACGCAGAAGCCAATCGCAGCTGACCAGAAATGGTCGCCTGCGGCTTGGCCTAATGCCGGTGGGAAGATTAGATTGCCGGCACCGAAAAAGGACGAAAAGAGCATCAACCCTACTGGTAAGATTTCCCAAAACGTCAGGTTCTGTTTCATAAAAAGTCTCCCATCGTGAATAGATATAAAATTCTGACAATTCTGCTATTAAGTAAAGGCTGCCCTCAGGCAGCCTTTAAATTACTGGATGATGAGGCGGAAATACTTCTTTTTACCCTTGCGGATAAGCAGGCTTTTTTCTGTATCAAACATTGAAGGGGCAAAGCTTGCCTCAGGATCGGACACTGTATTTTCGCCAATATAAAGTCCGCCTTGCTGGATCATTTGCCGGGCTTCACGTTTACTGCTGAATATTTTACCTGCGGTCAAAACATCAATTATTTTACCTTCGGCATCAGCAGCAGTGATTTCAATAGTCGGGACATCGGTAAGTGCGCCGCCTCCTCCAAACAGTGCTTCAGCAGCCTGTTGTGCTTTTTCAGCTTCAGCTTCTCCGTGTACCAGCTTTGTTACTTCATAAGCCAGAACTTTTTTTGCTTCGTTGATCTCAGCATCCTGCAGGGAGCTTAAGCGGCGTACTTCTTCCATAGGCAGGAAGGTAAGTAGTGACAGGCAGTTTTCAACGTCGCTGTCGTCGATATTACGCCAGTATTGGTAGAAATCATATGGCGAAGTCTTCTCCGGATCGAGCCACAGGGCTCCTTTTTCTGTTTTGCCCATTTTACGGCCATCGCTGGTAGTAAGTAATTTACAGGTCATGCAGTATGCTGGTTTCTGTTCTTTGCGGCGAATCAGTTCAACGCCGGCCAGCATATTGGACCATTGGTCATCACCGCCGAGCTGCATGATACAGCCGTGTTTTTTAAACAGCTGCAGGAAGTCATAAGACTGCATGATCATATAGTTGAATTCGAAGAAAGACAGGCCTTTTTCCAAACGTTTTTTAAAGCATTCCGCTGTCAGCATACGGTTTACTGAGAAATGTACACCGACATCGCGCAGCAGTTCGATATAATTCAGTTCAAGCAGCCAGTCGGCGTTGTTGACCATAATAGCCTGGCCTTCAGAAAAATCGATAAAGCGTGCCATCTGTTTTTTAAAGCAGGCTATGTTATGAGAGATAAATTCAGGAGTCAGCATTTTACGCATATCGTCTTTGCCGCTGGGGTCGCCAACCATACCGGTCCCGCCTCCTAAAAGACAGATTGGACGATGTCCGGCACGCTGCATATGGCTCATAACCATCAAAGCAATAAAATGACCTACATGCAGGCTGTCGGCTGTGGGGTCGAAACCAATATAAAAAGTGATTTTTTCCTTTTCCAGCAGCTCTTTGATCTCATCTTCGTGGGAGAGTTGCTTTAAAAAACCACGTTCCTTTAATACGTCATAAACGGACATGAAATAACCTCCTAATATTACTGGAAACTTCCTCGTGATAAAGTGAAGAAGCAAATCTTCTAAACATTATACAACGAATGGGCTGGTTTCGCAAATAAGAAAAGACGCTTACTGAAAGAAGCGCCTTTGATGCACAAAAATGAATTGTTTTTATAATTGCGAAGTACAGTGCGGGCAACGGGTCGCATCGTCAGCGATTGCAGTTTTGCAGAAGGGGCATAAACGCGGTTCTGGAGCCGGAGCCGGCGGAGGCGTAAGCCTGTTGATTTGTTTGATCAGTACAAAAATAGCAAAAGCAATGATCAGGAAATTAACGATAGTATTTATAAAAAGACCGTAGGCTAAAATAGGGGCATGTGCATCCTGAGCAGCCTTTAAAGTATCGTAATGCTGTCCGTTCAGGCTGATGAATAGTCCGGAAAAATCTACTTTGCCAAATAAGAGACTCAAAGGGGGCATAATAATATTATCTACTAAAGACGATGTTATTTTGCCGAAGGCACCGCCGATAACAACGCCGACTGCCAGATCGATAACATTTCCGCGCATAGCAAATTTTTTAAACTCTTCAAAAAAAGACATATTAACAACTCCCATCATAAATTCAAAATATTTTATATATATTCGCTTTAAGTTATAATAATCCTGCCGGCTTGACTGCAAATCGTCAATAATTTATAATAATTCTGTAACAATTAGGCAGTGAAGGAGGGAAAACCATGAGAGATGACTTAGTAGTACCAGGCGAGCATGAGGAAAATTTTGTACTGGCTAAAGATGCGCGTGTAGTTACAGTGCCGTTTACTCCGCTGGAACAGCGTATGGCTAAAGAAAAGCCGTATCTGATGGAAGGCCTTGCCAAATTGAAAGAGAGCTTGGGAGAAGACAGTTTCAAACGCTTGATCAGTAATGTGCATAATATCAATTTGAGCGGACCGAGGATCATGCTGGTCGCCGATAATGAGCTGCACCGTACTAATATCGAACGCGAATGCCTGCCTGCTATCGCAGAAGCATTCAACGTTACTAATATTCGTGTAGTTACACAAGGCTGATGTCTGAAAAGCTTCTCTGGCAGCAGGGAAGCTTTTTATTTTAAAAATATAAAAAATATCATTGACAAACTATTTGTTATTTTATATAATATTCACGTTGCAGTAAGTGATGTAACTTAAGTCGGGGCGTGGCGCAGTTTGGTAGCGCGCTTGTTTCGGGTACAAGAGGCCGTGAGTTCGAATCTCGCCGCCCCGACCACTTAAAAAGTTAGCCGCAGAGCGTATCTGCGGCTTTTTTATTTTGCTTGAAATATGTCTAAAAAGTGGTCTGTCAACAATTTTGTCAACAATAATAGTTAAGTGTACCTAAGTTAAGATAAAAATTGTTGTATATTTTCTCCGTATTTTTGCATAGCTTTGGCATGCGTGTCTTTAAGAGGTGTTGCGTAAGTTACTCTGGTAAATTCTGCATCAGAATGGCCAAGCAATTCTGATATGTCTGCCATACTTACACCCTGATCGCGCATATTGGCGCCGAGAGAATGACGGAAGTCGTGAATTCTCATACCGGCAAGGTATGGCTGATTCTTAAATAGCTCCTGCATTTTTTCGTTTTGTTCTTTAAATTTTCGCCAGCGGCGTTCTATAAAATCTTTGATGTGGGGACGACCATCTTCAGGGAAAACGTATAATAAATTAAGGGTATTCTGCCATGCTGGATCAGAATGAGTTGGATCAAGTTTTCCATCACGTATAAGCTCCATTCTTTGCCTAAGAGCATTTTTATGGCAAGATTTGATGAATTCCATGTACTTTGCTATTTCTCGCCATACAAAGGGCAGGAAAGGTACAAAACGTTCTGATGTTCTGGTTTTTAGAGGTGCAAGTGTTGGGATACCATCAATACGTAATAAGTTATGTTTTACCTGTACACCTGATTCAGAAATATATTGTAATTCAACACCGCAGATCTCTGATATTCGTAACCCACAAAAACCTGCAAGCAGACATGGAATATAAAGATCAGCATAAGCCTCTTTTTTTACGATGTCTAATATTTTTAATAGATAGGACAGCTCTGCGTGAATTCCTTTAGACCCCGGTTTCGGTGGTAACTTTAATCGTCTGGCAGGTGATTTTACTATAATGTCATTATCCGCTGCCCAGGTAAAAGCTGAACGTAAAAAGGATAGCTCTTCACGGATAGTTTGCTGTGAAAGTTTAGTGTCTTTGTGCAACCACTGACGATATGCCTCGACATCAAAGACATCCACTTTTTGAATTTCTTTTGAACCTAAGGGCTGCTTGGCTACACGGTTTTTAGCTGCGGTATATTGTGTCCGTGTAGCAGGCCTTATTTCTATCTTAGTATCAATGAATTTTTCTAAGAGAGCAGTTACAGATATTTTTTCCGGCTTTATATAGGTCCGTTGCTTGATTGCTACTCGAGCTTCTGCTTCAGCATCTAATGCTTCTTTCGACGTTAAGTAACCGGTAGTAGACCATATTTTTTCGTACCTGCCATTTGGCAATTTCTGACCGGTACTGATTACATAATAATATGGCTTTTTTCGTCCAGATTTTTTCACGATAGACATAAAAAAGTCAGCTCCTTTACTGTAATTTGAGTATGCAGTAGCAGAGCTGATGTGCTATAATATTTATAGTAATCAGCTCGCTTGCGACGAAGTAGGGCAATTACGTTGACCGTTCCTGTTGGCGCAGGGGCGGTCTTTTTTATTTATTGAAAATAGTTAAATTTAATTTGTAACGATAGGGTTTTTCCGAGGTATCAATAACTAAATGTTCATCTGGTATACTATCCAATCTTTTAATTATTGTATTTCTAGATTTGTCTAAGGAAGAAATTATATCTTGCATCGTTATTCCGGTAGGGGCAAAAAGGGTTGCTTGCAATAAAACATTATAGATTTCAGATGTTAATTCATCTGGAAGTTTTAGGTTTTTAACTTGACGATTGTATTTGTTCAGTTCTTTTATTTTTTCACTTAGATAATTTATAGTCTTTTTCATAGATTGCTTTATAATGCTAAGGAATTCTGTTACAAAAAAGCCTAAATCGCCACAATTTAAAGAATTATGGGTTTCTTGAAACATTTTATAATATATTTTTTTATTGCGTTTTATAAAAAGGGATAAATTAAATGCGGTTAAAGGAGAGAAGTTAACAGCTATATAGTACGATGTGATAAACCTTATTGTTCTGCCGTTGCCATCATAGAATGGGTGTAAATATCCAAATAAATAATGGAATATTGCTAACCGAACAAAAAAAGGGGCTTTGTCGCTATTCAAAAATAATAATGCTTTATCCATTTCATAGATTAACTTATCTTCTGGATAGAGACCTACATGCAAGATTTTCTGCGTTCCTGATAAGATTTCTACACTGGAGGATCTGAATATTTTCCCGTCAGGGGTATTTTTAGGGTTTTCGGCAACTACTTCGTCTAATACAAAGCTGTCATAAAACTTTCTAATATCAGCTGATGTTTTAAAATCTATTTTTTTACGACTGATAAGTTTATTGTATTTTTCTACAATGCTGTAAAAGCGTGAGGGTTTTTCGCGTTGCAAAGATTTAAGTTGAACTATAGCTTCACGTATTTCTTTACGAGAACTACGTACTCCTTCTATTTCATTACTGGACTGAATTTCCTCTACCATACAGTACTGCGTATATTGTATAAGTGCAGATGGAGGAAGAAATTGATGCAATGATATAAGCTCAATATTTAGTTGGTAAATTGAATCCATTAATTTGACAATTTCTGGTGTATAACACAAAAAGGCATTAAATTCTTCTTTATGATTATATTCTTTAATTGTAAATTCAAAACGTTCAGTAAAGGAAGATGAATAGCGGTTTTGATATTCTTTTTTCCATGTATTCTCGTTTTGATAATATAATTTTTTTAAAGTAGGGTAAGTCATAATAACCATCCTTTTATCAAAATTAGAAGATATTGATATGTGAAGTCTGACTATATGTCAAAATGAGCATTTTTTGATACATTGAAATAATGATTTATCAAAAATATGGATTGTTGATATTTGGCCAGTTATCTCTTTTATTTATGCCGTTGTATTTCTATTTATAAAGCTAAAAAACAAATTACTATCAACAACAATATAGGTAATAAACAACCACTAGCTGAAGTCGCTTTTTTATTAGTCAGTAAGTTTTCATTGGAACCATCTGGTTGGGGTAATTCTTCTCCACATTCTGGACAACAATCCCAGCGTTTCCGCATTTTTCTTCCGCAGTAGGGGCATTCTTTTATATAAGAACGGCCTTTAGAGTCTGTAGCAATTGAGGATTTATTTATGGATGTATATGATAGACCTGTTCCAGGAAGACCAACAGTCTTTCGTGTTCCGTGGGGACCTACAGTAACTTTAGCTCCTTTAGGTCCGATGCTTGCACTAACTCCACTTTTGCTAAGATTTATTTTGATTCCAGGCGCTATTTTTATGGATCGTCTTAATCGAAAACCCATCACTAACATCTCCTAAAATTTATTTATGCCTTTGCGCTTCAATTTCGTCAACACAAAGGTTCTTACCACAATCTTTTTCATAATGCTCTTGCTCATGTAGGTAAGTTTTTATATTAGATTCACGTGTTAAGCGGGCATTCAAGATGAAAATTGCCTCTCCATCAATATCTTCTCTAACAAAGCCTCGAACGTCGTGAGGCAAGTCATATAAGATAGTTCTACTCATTGAGATCGCCTTCCTCTTTGGCTTTTTGGTAATCAATAAATTTCATAACTTCTTTAATGCTTTCGGGTTTTAGTTTTTTGGTAGCGTCAAATAATACCTTGTATTGAGGATTATCATAAATTTCCTGTGCCATTTTTGCTGCTTCAGGATTGAGGTAATAGCTTCTCCGTGTTTCATTTTCCTCTAAAAGGTAGCTCTTAGGACAATTAAATATTGATGATAATTTTTCTATTATGCCCATTCGTGGTAGAGCTTTTTTTAAAAGCCATTTACCAACAGTAGATTCGCTAACTTGCAGCATTTCGGCAAGTTCACTTTGGTTTATTTTGTTTTCATCCAATAAGCCTCTCAATTTTTTGGCGAAAATTTCTTGAGTTTTTACTATATCTTCTTGCGTCATAGTTTACTCCTCCTAAATTTCTTGACTTTATTATAGACTAAAATTCTAAGAAAAACAACCAAAAAACCTAAAAATATAGAATTATTTTCTAAAAGACCATTGACACTAGAATTATTTTCTAGTAAACTTAGCTGTGTAAAGGAGGAATGTAATAATGATAAAAATTTCACTAAAAGCGGCGAGAGTAAATTCTGGATTAGGTATTTTAGATGCTGCGCCTAAGATTGGCGTGGGAAAAGATACCCTAATAAAATGGGAGAGAAATCCAGAGCTTGTTAGTCCTATATTCCAAAAAAAAATATCAGAAGTATATAAATTGCCAATTGATATGATTTTTTTTGGAATATAACTAGAATTAAATTCTATAAACGAAAGGTGGTAACTGAAACCTATGCCAAGACCAACCAAAAAAGAGCAGAGGGAGAGAGCCTTAAAACAAGTACCGCGCCGTATGCTTTATCCAATCAATGAGGTACGCATATTGTTGTGTTGCGGAAATGAATTTTTACAGCAGCTTTTTGATGAAGGACGGTTACCTTATGTATTGCGAGGGAAATATCGTTATGTGACTCAAAATGCCATTGATAATTATTTATTAAATGAGGAGGTGAAGTAGCTAATGCCAGAACAACTGCCCAAGGAAATATTTAATATGATATCCGATAGATCTAGTCAACTTAATTGCATAGAGGACTATACCTATGCCATACAGCTTTGTCTTGGTAAAGTCCCTTCATACATTCTAGCGGATTTAATTGATTCTGTAAGATGTTTTAATCGCAGTGTAGAGTCTTTAGAAATTGAATTGAGAAATAACGGTTATTCTTTTGATCAATTTGCGTACCTGACGGCTATAGTCGATGCTGCAGAAAAGGACAAAAGTCGTGCTGAGGGGGAGGAAACACCGTGAAAACACTAGGGATTTATATTTGGTACTTTTTTGCTGAGAGTGAAATTTTCCCTAAGATACTGATAGCGGCAGCACTGATTATTTTTGGAATGTTTTTAGAAAGGGCGTGGTGAGATGTGGAAAGAGTTAGGTTATCAAATTGCGGTAATTGCTATCGGGACTTGGGCCGGCGTATTTTTCGGGTTATGGCTCTGGTGCAAGGTTGCTGGAATGAATTAAAAAAAGAGCTATCAGCACGGCAATGCTGACAGCTCAGGGTTAATACATAGGTCGTGAATAACCTGTATTAGTTACATTATAGCATAAATAGAAGGAAGGAGCTATTTCAATGACAGTAAAAATTAACAGTCTTGAACTTGAAAATATTAAAAGAATTAAAGCAGTAAAATTAGTACCTTCAGCGAATGGCTTGACTATTCTCGGTGGTAAAAATGGTCAGGGTAAAACCAGCGTTCTGGATGCTATTGCATGGGCGCTTGGTGGGGAACGATACAAACCTTCTGAACCACAGCGCCAAGGATCTGTTACTCCACCAATTCTGCATATAGAGTTATCTAATGGGTTTATAGTTGAGCGAAAAGGCGTCAATGGTAGCTTAAAGGTTATCGACCCGCAGGGGAATAAAGGCGGCCAGCAGATTTTAAATGAGTTTGTAGCGCAACTTGCCTTAGACCTACCGAAATTTTTAAATGCAAATAATAAAGAAAAGGCTAATGCTCTTTTGCAGATAATCGGGATCGGTGAAAAACTTTACCAGTTAGATGTTGAAGAACAAAGAATTTATAACAGGCGATATGAAGTTGGACGCATTGCTGACCAAAAGAAAAAGTATGCGGCTGAGCTTGAAATGTATCCGGATGTTCCGAAAGAGCTCGTTTCCGCAGCTGATCTAATTAGGCAGCAGCACAGGCGATACTTGCCAGGAACGGCGAAAACCAGCGCAAGCGGCAAATGTGCCGGCAGTATGAAGAGGAATTAACTAAAGCGCAGATTGCTTTTGACGAAGCGAAGAACCGGCTTGAAGAAGCTGAGGCTGCAGTTTCGGTTGCCCGTAAGTCGGCCGCAGATTTGCAGGATGAAAGTACGGCAGAATTGGAAGCGAATATCTCTGACATAGATCGCTTAAATATAAAAATCAGGGCCAATATGGACAGGGAAAAGGCTGAAATCGAAGCTGAAGAATATAGTCAGCAGTATGATGAACTGACAAAATCGATCGAAGATATTAGAGAGCAGCGCTTAAAGTTGTTGGAAAACGCAGACTTGCCGCTACCGGAATTGTCTGTTGAAAGTGGTGAGCTGATTTATCGTGGGAATAAGTGGGATAACATGAGTGGCAGTGAGCAGCTTAAAGTAGCTACTGCTATTGTCCGCAAATTGAATCCTAACTGTGGTTTTGTGCTCATGGATAAGCTGGAGCAGATGGACCAGGATACTTTAAATGAATTTGGTAAATGGTTGGAACAGGAACAGCTGCAGGTGATCGCTACACGTGTCAGCAGTGGTAAAGAGTGTTCGGTCATTATCGAAGATGGTTATGTTAAAGAAGATAACGGCCTTTCGGATGAAGGCGCAAAAACATGGAAGAAAGGTGAGTTTTGATGAAGTTTCAAATTACCAGAGGGCTGATTGTAAAGCCGCAAAAAGTTGTAGTTTATGGTCCTGAAGGTATTGGCAAAACTACTTTTGCCGCTGATTTTCCGGATCCGTTGTTTATCGATACAGAAGGCAGTACGAATGTCTATGATGTTGCCAGATTACCGGCGCCGACTTCTTGGACGATGTTGCTGGATGAGGTTAGAGAGGTTATCAAAAATCCGACCTGTTGTAAAACATTGGTTATTGATACGATTGACTGGGCAGAACAGCTTTGCGTGGGTCATGTATGTGCTAAAAATGGCAAAAATGGGATCGAGGATTTTGGTTATGGCAGTGGCTATATTTTTGTAAGAGAAGAATTTGGACGCTTTTTAAATCTGCTTTCTGATGTGATCGAGGTTGGGATCAATGTTGTTTTAACAGCACATATGCAGATGCGTAAGTTTGAATTGCCTAATGAAGGTGGAAGTTTTGATCGGTATGAGCTGAAGCTTGGCAAAAAGACTTCATCGCAGACTGCTCCGCTGGTCAAAGAGTGGGCTGATATGCTGCTGTTTGCCAACTATAAGACTATCGTGATCGCACAGGATAAGGACGGGAAGAAATGCAAGGCCGCCGGTGGTGAGCGGGTAATGTATACGACGCATCATCCTAACTGGGATGCAAAGAACAGACAGGATCTACCGGAAGAATTGCCCTTTGATTTTAAAAGTATTCGTGGCTGCCTGGTCTATTCCAATACGGAAGCTTTGCAGCCTGTGTTGCAGCCAGTTGTAATGCAGCCGGAAACGCTTGCGGCACCGGTTGCTAGTGCCACTGCAATTATAGATACACCTTCTGGGTTAATATCTGTAGATCCGGCGCTTATCCCTGTAACAGCATCAGGTGATACAGTGGCTGTACAAACGTCAAAAGTAATTCCAAGTTGTGTGCCGAAAGCATTGGCTGATTTAATGGCGCCGGAAGGGGTAACGCTTGCAGAAATTCAAAAGGTTGTTGCCCAGCGTGGCTATTATCCAGAGGGAACACCTTTTGAAAATTACGCAGAGGATTTTGTACAGGGCTGTTTGATTGGAGCCTGGCCCAATGTCTTTGCTTTGATCAAAGAGAACAGGGAGATACCTTTTTAAGTTTAAGAAACTCAATGTAGTTTAAATAATATTTAACAGATAAAGGAGAATAAAACAATGGCATTTGAACAATTAGGACAAGCAGTACCCGTAGAAGAAAGAGAATTAGGATGGGACGATACTATTGAAAAGGAGAGCGCCGGTTTTATCATTCTGCCGGAAGGTGATTATGAATTTAAGGTATTAGAGTTTCAACGTGCCCGTCATGAAGGCAGCGAAAAGTTACCGCCCTGCAATAAAGCTGTAATAACTTTGGTAGTTGAAACACCAGAAGGCGAAGCCCGCATCAGGCATAACTTGTTCTTACATTCTCGGACGGAAGGCATGATTTCGGCTTTCTTTATCGGTATTGGGCTGAAAAAACACGGTGAACCTTTGAAAATGGATTGGCCACGGGTGGTTGGTCGAAAGGGCAGGGCTAAGATCGGTATCCGTATGCATGATGGTAAGCAGTATAACGAAATTAAACGCTTTTATGATCCTGAAAATACAGCGACAACAGCACCTACTACGGCAGCACCGCAACAACAAAACTTATATCAAGGACAACCGCAGGCCGTTCCTGCATTTCGGCCCGGAGCTTTCTAATGCAGCTGCGTCCATATCAGGAAGAAGCTAAACAGGCTATTTTGGGCGAATGGAATAAAGGAATAAACCGCACTCTGTTGGTATTGCCGACCGGGTGCGGTAAAACTATAGTCTTTGCAAAGATTACAGAGGAACAGGTTAAGCAGGGTGACCGGGTACTGATCTTGGCGCACCGTTTTGAACTGTTGCAGCAGGCCTGTGACAAAATCGAGCAGGCTACAGGTTTAAAATCGGCTATGGAAAAAGCTGAATATACCTGTATGGGCAGTTGGTATCGTGTGGTAGTAGGTTCTGTCCAGACGTTGATGCGCGAGAAGCGGTTAAACGGATTTGCAAAGGATTTTTTCGATACGATCATCGTTGACGAAGCACATCATGTACTTTCAGATAGCTATCAGAAGGTGCTGGAACATTTTGACAGCGCTAAGGTGCTTGGTGTTACTGCAACGCCTGACAGAGGCGATATGCGTAATTTAGGGCAATGTTTTGAGAGCCTTGCTTATGAATATACGCTGCCTAAAGCTATTAAAGAAGGTTATTTGTCGCCAATCAAGGCTCAGACTATTCCTCTGAAATTAGATTTGACAGGTGTCGCTACTCAGGCTGGTGATTTTAAGAGCAGCGATCTGGGAACGGCTCTCGATCCATATCTGAATCAGATTGCTGAGGAAATGGCTAAAATTTGTATGGATAGAAAGACTGTAGTTTTTTTACCACTTGTCAAGACCAGCCAAAAGTTTAGGGATATTTTGAATGGTATCGGTTTCAGCGCTGCCGAAGTAAATGGTAACAGCGAGGATCGCGCAAAGGTGCTGAGTGATTTTGAAACCGGTAAATATAACGTACTTTGTAATTCAATGCTTTTGACAGAAGGGTGGGATTGCCCGGCTGTTGATTGCATTGTTGTATTAAGGCCAACGAAGGTCAGGAGTTTGTATTGTCAAATGGTGGGCCGTGGTACGAGGCTGGCACCGGGCAAAGAAGAACTTTTGCTGCTTGATTTTCTGTGGCATACAGAACGCCATGAACTGTGCCGACCGGCGCATTTGATTGCGACAAATGAAGATGTGGCCAGAGCTATGACTGAAACATTACAGGACGCAGCTTGTCCGTTAGATTTGGAAGCAGTGGAAAAGCAGGCTTCTGAAGATGTTGTTGCTCAGCGGGAAGAAGCTTTGGCGAAACAGTTGGCAGCAATGAAACAGCGTAAGCGTAAACTGGTGGATCCACTGCAGTTTGAAATGAGTATCCAAGCAGAGGATCTGTCAAGCTATGTACCAGCATTCGGTTGGGAAATGAGCCCGGCCAGTGAAAAGCAACTTAAAACATTAGAGAAGTTTGGTATAAATCCGGATGAGATCGACAATGCCGGTAAAGCTGCGAAAATCCTTGATCGTTTGGATAAGCGCAGAAGTGAAGGACTTACAACACCGAAACAGATCCGTTTTTTAGAAGGTCGTGGGTTCCAGCACGTCGGGACCTGGTCTTTTGAACATGCCAAGAAATTAATAGACAGGATTGCTGCCGGTGGCTGGCGTATTCCGGCAGGCATTGATCCACGGATTTACAAGCCTGAATAAAGGAGAACATCATGGAGAATAAATTGGATTTGCTGCCGCTGCTTGATTATATCGATCCAAGCATTCTTGATTATCAGGAATGGGTCAATGTTGGCATGGCGTTGAAAGCAGAAGGGTACAGCGTGAGCGTGTGGGATGATTGGAGCCGGCGGGATGCTGGAAGATACCACGCAAATGAATGCCGAAAAAAATGGGAGACGTTCAGAGGTGATACCAGCGCACCAGTAACGGGTGGTACGATCGTAGCAATGGCTAAGGATAACGGCTGGACGCCACAGCAGCGTGAAGATCATGAACTTTCATGGGACGATATCATCGGACAAAAAGAAGATATGGTTTTGGTTGATAAGAACTGGATCGAAGGCCAGGAAATAGCGGACCCGGAAAACTGGGATCCGGTAAAAGAACTGGTAACTTATCTGGAAACTTTATTCGACAGTACGGAAAATGTTGGCTATGTAACGGAATCATGGCAAAAAGACGGTAAATATTTACCATCAAAAGGCTGTTCTGACAGGACTTCTGGGCAGCTCATTGAGCAGCTTAATAAATGTAAGGGTGATATCGGCGGGGTGCTTGGCGATTATAACCCTGAGTGCGGCGCCTGGATACGTTTTAATCCTCTTGATGGTAAAGGCGTGAAAAACGACAATGTGACAGAATTTCGGTATGCGCTGGTCGAATCGGACAAGATGGATATAGCCAAGCAGAATGAAATTATCCGGACACTGGAACTGCCGGTGGCCTGCCTGGTACATTCAGGGAAAAAGTCGCTGCATGCTATTGTTAGGATCGATGCAGCAGACTATGCGGAATATCGTAAACGTGTTGATTATCTTTACGCTGTTTGTAAGAAAAACGGCCTTGAAATCGATACCCAAAACCGTAATCCTTCGCGGCTCAGCAGAATGCCGGGTGTGATGCGTCAGGGACACAAGCAGTTTTTAGTTGATACCAACATCGGCAAAGCCAACTTTGTAGAATGGCAGGAGTGGATTGAGGCGGTCAACGATGATCTTCCGGAACCGGAAAGCATCAGTGAGATTTGGGATAATTTACCGGAGCTGGCAAAACCGCTGATTGATAATGTATTGCGACAGGGGCATAAAATGCTCATTGCAGGGCCGTCTAAGGCAGGAAAAAGCTATGCTTTGATAGAGTTGTGCTGCGCAATTGCCGAGGGCCGTCAGTGGCTTAATTTTAGCTGTACAAAGGGTAAAGTTTTATATGTGAACCTTGAACTTGACAGGGCAAGTTGTTTGCATCGTTTTAAGGATGTTTATACGGCAATGGGGTGGGAGCCGAGCAATTTGTCTAATATCGATGTATGGAATTTGCGTGGCAAGTCGATTCCGATGGATAAGCTGGCGCCGAAGCTGATCAGGCGTGCAGCAAAGAAGAATTATATTGCTATCGTTATCGATCCGATTTATAAAATCATCACCGGTGACGAAAACAGTGCTGACCAGATGGCGCATTTCTGTAATCAGTTCGATAAGGTTTGCACGGAACTGGGCTGCGCTGTGATCTACTGCCACCATCATTCAAAGGGTGGCCAGGGCAGTAAAAAATCTATGGACAGAGCTTCAGGGTCAGGAGTATTTGCTCGTGATCCTGACGCACTGCTTGATTTGATAGAGCTGGAACCAACAGAAGAATTACTGAAGCAGGAAGAAAATAAAGCAATTTGCGCCGAGTGCTTGGCGTATTTAAAACGATATTACCCTGCCTATACGCAGGATTTATCGCAGGATGACGAGTGCAGTAGCGTTGTACTGTTGGAATACTGCCATAAGATGCTTGGCAATAATACTAATATTGAGCTTGTGAAAACGGCAATTCCGGCGGCCAAACAGCGTGTGCGGCAACGTACAGCGTGGCGCATTGAAGGGACTCTGCGTGAGTTTCCGAAGTTCCCGCCGATCAATCTTTGGTTTAATTATCCTGTGCATCACGTTGATGACGTTGGAAGTCTGAAGGATATTGAACCTGACGGGCAGGGACCAGCCTGGCAGCGGAATTTCAAAAAGAAGAAGTCTCCGGATGATTTGAAAAAAGAACGGGTAGTAGCATTACAAAAAGCTTTTGAAGCAGAAAGCTTTGGCGGGACTCCGACAGTAAAAGGTTTGGCCAATTATTTAGATGTAACAGAAAAAACGGTGAAGAACCATATTCGTGAAAGTGGAATGTTTGCAATAAGCAATAATGGAGAAGTAATCCGGAAAACGGAAAAAGTCGAATAATTTTCCTTTTCCAAATCGGAAAAAGTCGAGTGTTTTTCCACGATGCCGTTTTCTGACAATTTGGAAAAACTCGAGCGATTATCGAGATTTTCCGCAAGTGAATGTTCACTAATATTATATACGCGATATACGCGCGCGCGATGTATCTATATATGATTAGTCATTGTAGGTTGTATTCCTATACAACAAAAGGATTTTCCGCCTTGGTTTGGCGGGAAAAGTCCTTTCGGTTGTAGGAAGAGGTATACCGCGCGAAAGGAAAAAGGAGCGAATAAAAAATGAAAAATAGTAAATACTGGGAAACTGAAAAAGGAGAAGTTGTAAAATTCGGTAATAGTTTTATGCGTTGTTACGAGAAGGCCGGAAAATTACAATTTGGTTTCGTGAAAACAGACGGAACTCTTATCGTAAAAAATACAATTGACCGGAAGGAATTGCTTGGAAGTAAAGAAGGCGCTGATTATTTGCTGGCTACGATTCAAGAATGGCGTGAAGCTTATGAAAGAGGCACATACGATGATTGAGTTCTTTATTCCAATGAAACTGCCAACAGTTACGCATCAGCAGAAAAAGGTCCACGTTTTAAATGGTAAGCCATACTACTATGAACCTGACGCACTTAAAGATGCCAGACAGAAGTTTAGTGCGCACCTGGCAGCTTATGTACCTGAAAAAAAGCTGACCGGTCCGATAAGGCTTTTGACTAAATGGTGCTATACAGCTACAGAGAAACATAAGAATGGCGAATATAAAATTACAAAGCCGGACACTGATAATATGATCAAGCTGCTTAAGGATGTAATGACTGGGCTCGGCTACTGGACAGACGATGCGCAGGTAGCAAGTGAGATTACAGAAAAGTTTTGGTCAGAGCAGCCAGGACTTTATGTAAGAATTGAGCAATTGGAGTAAGGGAGCGAAAGCAGATGACTAACGACAAAGCCTATTGTCACTACAGCAGCAATAAATTTATGGATAAACCTTGCACTAATACAGACTGCGACAGGCATGCGGAAAATGTATCATTAGACGAAGGTCTCCGGCAGTGGGCAAGGTTTGAGTGCAAGGATTATAGGAACTGAAGGAGCGTGGTTAAATTGGCACATAAGTGTAAGGGATGCGTGTGGAGCCGTCAAGTAAGCGAGAATAAAGTTTATTGTCGCAGGGTAAATTGTGTAAAAGAAAATCGATTCCGGAGCGTGATCGGTATGTTAGGGCGGTGCAGCAATACCATCAGCTGAGCGAATCTGAAAGTGCTGCGATAGATATTGCTGCAGATGTTTTACGGACAGAGGGGTGATGCGATGCCTACGACGGATGAAATAAAGCAAAGGTTAAAAAGTGCATGGGTCTGGCAGAAGCAGCTTGAAGCGGATTTACAAATGCTGCAGGATCTAAAAGATTTGGCAGAGCAAATTACACCGGTCTATAGCTTGGCACCCGGCGGCGGTGGCAGTAACGACAAATTGGGCGGTACGGTTGCGAAAATGGCTGACGTGGAAGTATCTGTTCAAAACGATATTAAGCAGCTTACAGAGGCCTTAGCGGCAACGAGAGAGTTGATTAAAATGCTTGGCGATGAGAAGCTGCAGCTGATATTGTTCAAGCGGTATCTGAATTACCAGCGTTGGGAAGTTATTGCTGCGGATTTGGGGTATAGCTGGCGTGGAATTCATAAATTACATTCTAAGGCACTGCAAGAATTAAAAGAGTGCATAGAAGTGCACATACTTGACGTGTTATAATGTATGTGTAGAAATTGACAAAAGCCGTTGATCTGGTTAAGGATCAGCGGCTTTTGTGGTAGTATGCAGGATTAAGTAAAATTATGACGAAATAATACCTAATAAATTTATATTAGGGGTGGGTATTTTGGCTACGTGTAATAGAAGAATTAATTTTTTTAGTGTGAGGCTTGGAATTACTATTGGCAATGCAATTGAATTAATTTTAGATTCACGAGAGATAAGAGAAAGAGTAGATCGTGGAGTAAATATAATCAATAATTTGCCTTTTGTCTTGAGTAATAATAATTCAAGATATTTTAGGTTGCCCAATGGTAATGATTTATCTATGTATATAGATAGTTATTTAAATGGCGTAATTGAAGGACGTATTGTACTATGCAGAAGGAGCTTACTTCCAGAAATAGAAGACAGTGGTAACTTGACTAGTTTACAGTTAGCGGAAAATGCTGGATTAGCTGAAATTACACATTTTAAGTATTTTAGTAATTTCAATATTTTAGGTGTAGAATATAATTTTTATGGCCCCAAAAGTGGGAATATAGTTGAATATTTTCAAAATAAATTAATTGGGTGTATAGATATGTTTAGGGTAACGTCTGTTATTGATAATACATGGAGCGAATTACTAAATTCTGATAGGTATCAATTATCAATGTTTGGGTTTAAAGCTACACGGAATGCAGCTGATAGTATTAGAAGATTAAATAATAGTTTAGGAGAGGCTTTTGACGCTGCGGCATCTATTGAAGATGTTGAAGAAATAGAATTAATAGTGAGACGTAGAAGTAGATCTAGAGAGTCTTTTAGTCCAGAAGGTTTTTGTTGGCGTAATTTATTTGAAAATAATTTTATACATAGAGAAGAGTTCGAAAAGTTATCAGTAGGATTAGTCGAAGATGGACATAACCGAACTTTAAATTTATTGGAGGATAAGTTGTGTGTGAATAAAGTAGTAAGCGTAGTAGAAGGAAGAACTAGAAGTTTGGTATCTACTAGTGTGTATGCTGCCATTTCTTCAGCATTTGAAGATTGTAGAGAGCAGTTGATATTACAGGGGCGAATAGAATGAAACATTTTTTAAAATATGAAGAGTCTTGGATATTGTTAATTGTTTTTATAATTATATTTTTTGTTGGAAATTATAATGGTTTTAATGAGTTGGTTATAAAACAATTATGTGGGCTTAGATCTACACTTTATGCTACTCTAGCACAAATCATGGGCGCTTTGTTGGGGATTGTTATTGCAGGATTAGCAATTTTGTTGACTATGGAAAAGTCTAGTGCTATGCAGATATTGAAGAAAAGTCCATATTATGAAGAGCTTTTTAATATATTTATTCTCAGTTGTAAAAGATTAGCACTTGGTACGTTATTATGTGTTGTGGCATTAGTAATTTGATAGAGATTTAGATCCTCAATTATGGCTAAGTTATGGTGTATTATGGTGTGTAATATTATCATCAATTAGTATGTTTAGATGTATATGGGTCTTAAAAAATGTAGTGAAATTACAGATAAAATAGTAGTTTTTCCAAAGCACTCGCAAACGTGGGTGCTTTTTTCATGTGTTGAAACAAACATAAATAACGAGGCGGTGGTATACTAGGTGTTAAGGAGGTACTTAGTATGGCACGAAAAATAGAACGGATAGTAGAAGTTCTTAATCCTGAAGCATTAAGAACAGAAAGAGCTTTGAAGGCATTTGCCAGAATTGCGGTACGATATGCTTTTGAACTACATTTATACGATGACTTATTATTAATTCAAAAAAATAGTGAGAGAAAGGATAAATAACTTTTAAGCACTCACCTTAGTGAGTGCTTTTCTTATGTCCATTTGCAGGGAATTTTTATAGGTTCTTCCTGTGGATAACTTTCTTTGAGGGTCTTTCGAGCCCCGAAAAAGGTTTAGATTTAACAATATTTTTTCCTATTTCCTTCTCTTTGTAGTAGACAGGCGGTGAAAATAGAAGTGGTAAAAATGCTGAAACGTGGCTCTGCAAGAGAGCTTGCCGAATTATTGGGCATCAGCGAACGACGTGTAAATCAGTTGGTAAATGAGGAAGTTTTGCATCGTGAAATAGAAGGAGACTTCGTTTTGACAATGGCAATAGCTTCGTTCTATGAAAATAAATATTCTAGTAAAGATGAAGATGATTATTGGTCTGAAAAAGCATTGCATGAAGCTGCAAAACGTAAATTAGCTGAACTTGAATTGGCAAAGCGACAAAATCTGTCACATGATGCGGCAGATGTCGAAAGAGTTATGACAGATATGTTATCTAAATTACGGAGTCAGCTTTTGGGCATACCAGCCAAGATGGCTGCTAGACTGGAGAATCAGAGCAGAAGTGTTATTATGACGGAACTTTCTAAAGAAATTAAGTCAAGGTTAACTGAGCTTAGCGATTATAATCCGGAGATATTTAGTAATGAAGAAGACAGTTGATCTTTTCAAAAAAATAGTAAAACAGTCATTGATGCCGTTATCAGATCAAACTGTATCCGAATGGGCTGATAGCTATAGGATGATATCTGGCGAAGCTGCTGCAGAGCCTGGGCGGTGGCGAACAGATCGTGCTCCATATCAAAAAGCCATTATGGATGCTTTTACTGAACCAGGCATAACTAGGGTGGTTGCAAAGACCGCATCTCAGGTTGGAAAGTCCGATATCATGAACAATGTTATTGGGCGGTTCGCACATCTGGCGCCCGCACCGATAATGATGATCCAACCAACTATCGAAACATCACAGGACTATAGTAAATCACGTATAGCGCCGATGATCAGAGATACAAAAGTATTGAGAGATATTTTTAAAGACGTAAAAAGCCGTGACGCCGGCAACACTATCCTTTCTAAACAGTTCCCAGGCGGCAGACTTATCATGGCGGGTGCTAACAGTCCTGCCGGTCTTGCCAGTAAGCCGATAAAAATACTGCTGGCAGACGAAGTTGACCGCTTTCCAAAAAGCGCCGGCACAGAAGGCGACCCGGTCAGCTTGGCTGCAAAACGTATGACTACATTTTGGGATAGCGTAATGGGGCTATTCTCAACACCGACCAATGCTGGAGACAGTCGAATCGAAGATGAATATATAACAGGGACTCAGGAAGAGTGGCAGCATCAATGCCCAAAGTGCAAAGAGTGGCATTTAGTCACACATCGGGATATGCATACTGACTACGACTGTTCTGTTGATAAAAAGGGAACAAGGCAGATTATCGTTAAGTCAGTTATTTGGCGTTGTCCAGATTGCGGGTTTGGGTTTACAGAAACTGAAATGCGGCAGGCCGCACAAAAATATATTGCACAGAACGCTTCGGCTCTCACTAAGGGGGTACGGAGCTTTTTTGTTAACTGTTTTGCATCACCTTGGGTGAACTGGTCAGATGTAATGCAGGAATGGTTGGAAGCACAGGGCGATCCAGAGCGTGAAAAAGTAGTTGTTAATACTCGTTTTGGAGAAGCATATGAGCGCAAAGGAAATTTTGAAAGCCATGAGCAGTTTATGCGCAGGCGTGAAAACTATGGCGCCGAGCTGCCGGAAGGCGTACTGCTTTTAACAGCGGCCGTTGACGTACAAGACAACAGGCTCGAGTATGAGATTTGTGGCTGGGGAATGGCTGAAGAATGTTGGGGAATAAAAAAGGGCACTATTTTGGGCGTGCCGGATACACTTAAAGTGTGGGATATGCTGGACGAACAGCTGGATAAGGAATATCACTTTGCGTCAGGTAAGGGTCTTTTGGTAGCCAGGACCTTTATAGATTCCGGCGGTCACTACACGAAAGAAGTTTATGCGTACTGTAAAAAACGATTTATAAGGCAGCGTTTTGCTATAAAAGGTTCATCGACACCAGGAGTGCCGTTATTGCATAAGTACGCTAAGGTTAAAACCGTAAGGGGACATACGACACCGCTGGTAATGCTTGGCACAGATAGCGGCAAACAATATGTTATGGATCGGTTATCGATTGAAGAGCCTGGACCTAAATATTTTCATTTTCCGCTTGATAAGAGTGATAGCGTAACTGTACAGCTAACTCGCGGCTACGATGAATTTTATTTTAAAGGCCTCATATCTGAAACGAAAGAGCCTCGTCGGAAAAATGGAGTATTAGTATATCAGTGGGTAAATATAGCTAAAGATAAACGGAACGAGCCTTTGGATCTGCGGGTTTATAACCTCGCATGTATGTTAAGCGTAAATCCTGATTTCGAGGCTTTGGAAAAATTGATCAACAGCCCGAATGTAATCAAAGAACAATCGGTAAAGTCTAAACTGAAAAACAAGCCTAAAGGCGGCTACGGCTGCATTAGAAAAGGAATGAGGAGTGATTATTAGTGGCAAGTACGGTACTTAATGAACGATTAAAGCAGTATTTATCTGCAGAACAGTCTATTTTGGTAGCAGGGCAAAGCTACAGAATTGGCAATAGAACGCTGACAAGAGCTGATTTATCAGAAATAAGAAAAGAAATAAATGATCTTATTGCTGCAGGAGCGACTACGGATGAGGCAATGCATCCAAGAGGGTATCGAACAAAGCAAGTTATTATGCGGGATTAGGAGGATAAAAAAATGAGCACGGCTGTATGCCGTGCTTATTAAAAGGGAATTTCTTCAGTATAAGTGGTGCTAAAATTATCTTTTAAGTAGTCATCGATATATGAATCAACATCGGAATCAACATTGATTATTGCTAAGTATAGGTCTTCTAGTTTTTCAAGAGTTTTATTGTTAATTATGTAGTGATACATTTCTGTTTTAGGAGAAAAAACAAACAGTGCAAATTTTATTGAGTCTTCATTTTGTTCATCTTTACCAGTAAATTTTAATAATAAATATGAACCTTCTTTATATTTACAAATGAACGAATGGTTAAAATCAATTTTAGTGTTATTAAGTATTGAGAAATCGTCTGCTTTAAAATATTCTATGAATAGTGTACCGTCAGAACTCTCGCCGTTGAAGTCATCATAATAGGGTTCATATCTGTATGAATGTTTTATATCTAACCAAATTATATTTTTAATTAAAGTATCTTTAATTAATTTTTCAATGAGTTTATGAATTTTAGAGTCTGCTTTATCGTCTTCTGAATCAATAAGTTCATCTAACGATACTCCCAATGCCATAGCCAGGTTGGTTATAAAATCAATGTTATTTGGTTTGGTTGTGTTGTTTTCGTAATAACTTATTGTGCGTTGGGTAACTCCTAATTTAAGAGCTAATTCTTTTTGTGTAATTTTTTTATATTCTCTTAATGTTTTTAATTTTTCTCCGAAGTTCATAATACAATCACCTCTTTACTGTATTATATCAGTAATTTTAGACAAATGAAATACAAAACATAAAAATACATGAAAGACAAAAAATACACTTGACATACAAAAACTTAGAAGTTAAAATATACATAAAATACAATAGAGAAAGGAGAGGACCATGCGACCAAATGTATATTTTGATGGTGATATATCTGCTGTAATCAAGTTCCATTGTACTAAAACACAAACTTCTATTGCAGAATATATTCACACAGTAGTAGTTAAAGATTTACAAAAAAAGTATCCACAGTTGATGTTGGATATAAAAAAAGAAACTGTCGCACGCTAACCGACCAAAGTTATTGTGACAGTTTCTAAACCCGAAAAGAAGTTCAATGAACTCTATTCTTTAAATAGTTTACCATATATTGAACTTCTTTTCAAACAAAATTTGAACAGAGGTGCTTTATGACAAATTTGGTAGTTGTAAAAAATAATCAAGTAGTAGTGTCGAGCAGGCAGGTAGCAGAAAAATTCGGTAAACGACATAAAGATGTTTTGGAAAATATTCGCAATATTTTAGTAGCCGAAAATTCGGCCACTAAATTTTTCCAAGAAATAAGCCATACTTATCGTGGTCAGTCTTTTCCTGAATATCTCATGAACCGTGATGGGTTTACATTACTTGCAATGGGATTCACAGGTAAAGAAGCATTACAGTGGAAAATGAAATACATTGCGGCTTTTATCGAAATGGAAGCACAGATTAATGGTAAACCGGTATCAGCTTTAAAAGCAAAAGAGGTGGAAGCGCGGCTAAACAACAGTCGAGCCCGTATTGCTTCGGAGTATCGCAAGATCGCCGAAAAAACTGACATCCCAGAATATAAGCATATTTGCCAACAGAAAGCAGCAGAGGTTTTGAGCGGTGTGCCGCTTTTGCCAATGGAAGAAGCTGCAGAGAAACCCTATTCTGCTACTGATATCGGTAATATGCTTGGAGTATCGGCAAATAAAATAGGTAAGATAGCCAATCAGCATAATCTTAAAACTCCGCAGTATGGTAAATTGTTTTACAGCAAGTCTGAATATAGCTGCAAAGAAGTAGAAACATTCCGTTACTACGAATGTGCCATTCCAAAATTCAGAGAAATTCTGAAAGGTGGTGCAGTAGCATGATTTTGACAGATGCCGTAAAATTAGCTGGGTATCAGGAAGTGCCATGCTACAACCAAGAAGTTATAAAAGGGTTACGTGATATAGTGGAGCGTGAAAAACGAGAAAGCAACTATAACGATTTACCTTTTATGGCGTGTTTGATGGGTTATTTGTATGGAGTTACGCAAGGCGTTCGTAAAGAACGGCAAAGAAGAAAAAGTAGATAATCGCTAACTAAAGCGTCCTTATTTTAAGGGCGCTTTTTCTATATCCAAAAGGAGGTCGAAGAATGGTGAAACGTAAAAAAGCAATACCGGCTAAGGCCAGGCATCCTACTGAGGGAAATGAAAATAATAAAAAAATAATAATAGTGAACAGCGGCTATTCAGAAGGCGGCGCCAGTAGGACACGAAGTACTTTACGTGGCTATAATCCCTTGAAATCCAGCACAAAAGCAGATGTCGATGTAAATTTGGTAACTTTACGAAACCGCAGTGCAGATTTAGTATGTAACTCTCCGCTTGGTTCAAGTGCTATTAATACTTCGCGCAGCAATGTTATAGGCGCTGGTCTTAAGGTTTCTCCTAAAATAGATTATAGGCTGCTGGGATTGACTGCAGAGGAAGCTAAAGAGTGGCAGCGTCAGGCGTTTCGTGAATTTAACCTTTGGGCAAACAGCACGGCCTGTGATTTGTATCGAAAAAATAACTTTTTTGATATGCAGGATATTGCATATATGAGCTATCTTGTAGATGGTGACGGATGGGCAGCGATCAAGTATCGCAGGCCGGTACCTGATAATCCGTATTGTTTAAGAGTACAGCTTTTTGAGGCCAGTAGGGTCTGTAACCCAAACAGTAGTGGATCGTATGGTTCGCCGTCTTATTATGATGTTGAAATGACTAACAATAAAAATGGTAATCGTATTATTAACGGTATAGAAATAGATTCAGACGGAGCTGTTGTGGCCTATTGGATTGCGAACAGAGTACCTTTTGATTTAACTAACCCGTCTGCAGTTTTAAAGTGGCAGCGAGTGGAAGCATTTGGCAAGTTAAGCGGCCGGCCAAATATTTTGCAGATATCGCATGAAGAACGACCAGAGCAGTACAGAGGCGTACCAATATTGGCGCCGGTGATCGAGGTATTGAAGCAGGTCAGCCGCTATACTAATGCGGAGCTTACGGCTGCCATCATTAAATCGTTTTATACTTTGTTTTTTACGACTAATAACAATATTGATGATATGAATGATGTTCTAAGTTCAACTTATGGTCAAGCGGAAGCCGTAACACCAGAAGACCTGGCTCATGTTGAAGTTGGTCCAGGAACGCTTAATCTGCTGCCTCCTGGTGTCGATGTAAAGTCGATGGACGCAAGCCGTACAATGTCAACTTTTGAACCATTTACAAATATGATGATCAGCCAGATCGGTGCAGCTATTGGCACACCGGCAGAGGTGTTACTTAGTCGTTTTCAATCTTCATACTCTGCGGCACGTGGGGCATTATTACAAGCTGCCAGTAATTTTAAAACCAGACGTACCTGGTTTGCACGTGATTTTTGTCAGCCTGTTTATGAAGCTTGGCTGGCAGAGGCGGTTGCTATCGGTAGAATTAGTGCTCCTGGCTATGGTAGTGATCCAATCATAACTAAGGCATGGAGTAATGCTGATTGGTTTGGCCCTGTTATGGGGATGCTGGATCCAGTAAAAGAGGTAACTGGCGCAGCCTTACGCGTAAAATATGGTTTCTCTACCGGTGAACGTGAAGCTGCGGAACTTACAGGGACTGATTACGATAGTAATATCGACCAGATAGCTATAGAACAGCAAACATGGCGAGCTAAAGGATTGGAACCGCCTAAGGCTGATAATACTGGTGGGAATGGAGGTGATAATGATGGGAAAATTTTGGCAGGTGAAGAATGATGTTAGTGGCGACGCTGAAATATTGATCTACGGTCCAATCGCAGCAGATCGCTCCTGGTTTGGTGATGAGGCAACGCCGCAGCAGTTTGCCCAGGATCTTAACGGGCTGGGTGGCAGAGATGTTACCGTACGCATTAACAGCGGCGGCGGTGATGTGTTTGCGGCACATGCTATTCACAATTTGCTCAAAAGCTATAAAGGGCGTGTCACGGCGGTAATTGACGGACTGGCTGCCAGCGCAGCAACGGTTGTAGCCGTGGCGGCAGATAAAATCATTATGCCGTCCAACTCGTTGATGATGATCCACGACCCGGCTATCGGCCTTAGCGGATACTATCCTGCGGCAGAACTGACGAAGTTGGTAGAAGCGCTGGCTACGATCAAAACAAGCATTGTCGCTGCCTATCGTAAGCGTTGTAAGATATCGGACGAAGAAATAGAAACGATGATGTCCAACGAAACATGGATGGGCGCCGCAGAATGTAAGGAAAAAGGTTTTGCTGACGAGATCATCGGAGGAGTTACTGCTGCGTTAAATGGCAATACTTTGGTGATCAATTCAGTGTCTTATGATTTGAACCATTTTGCTAATAGTGAAGCGGTAAAAAATAAATTTAAACAAAGTGAGGTTAGAGATATGCCAAGTGGTAAATTAGAAAAAATTCTTAATGCTTTAGGTTTGCAGGAACTGTTGGAAGATACGCAGGCCGCAGCACCCGGCGCAGGTCAGTTTCAGGCGAATAATGCGCTTCCGGCGACGGCTGTTGATAATGCCGCAGCGGTGGAAGCCGCAGTGGCCGCAGAGCGTCAACGTGTACTTGATTTAGAAGCACTTGATGATGGTCAAAATGTCGCAATTACCGCGATCATCAATGAGGCTAAGAAAAGCGGCAAAACTGTTAACGAAGTAAAAAATTATGTAGAAGCGATTAAAAATGCTGCTCCAGCAGGGGGGGTGGCTAATGCTGCGCAGAATGTTGTAGCCACTATGGTAGCCGACAATAAAAGCTCCGGTGTTGATGGCGTTGCTGCCAATCCTGCGGCCGATGAGGCAGCTGTAAGTGCGGCGGCAGATGCGAAAGCATTGGATAAGATGGCCAAGGTAATGAATAGTAAATTTGGAGGTGCGAAATAATGGAAATGATTTCCAACATGAACGGAACTCATTATGATGAGCTTATTGGTGGTACAGCAGTACCGGTACTTACTAAAAACGTAACGCTGAAAGGAGTTACGGACAGTTATAAGCGTGGTACCCTTCTGGCTTTGGTTAACGGTAAATATGAAATTGTTGACAGCACAGCTTCTACCGGTGCAGAAAAGGCATCGGCAGTTTTAGCACATGATACGGACTTAACCGGAGCTGACGTTGTTGTCACAGTTTATATCAGCGGCCAATTCAATCGCGAAAAACTTATTGTGGCACAAACCGCTGACAACGCTACTGCTCATGAAGAAGAACTGCGTGCGGTCAATATCTATTTGACCAGCGTGAAATAAGGAGGATGAAGATAATGCCTATTAATATTGATGATACCAGAACTTTGCTGCAGGCAATTGAGCGCACCAATCCGCCGACTACGACTTTGATTGATACCTTTTTCCCTGCGGTTAAAACCTTTTTGACGAATACCGTAGATATGGAATACCGCAAAGGCGGTCGCAGAATGGCGCCGTTTGTTGTACCGGGCAGCAAGGGTGTAAATATGAGCCGTAACGGTTCGCAGATCAGGTCTTATAAAGCCCCGCTGATGCGTCCTAAACGGACTATCGAAGCGTCTGATATTGAGCGTCGTGGTTTTGGGGAAGATATCTACAGCACTCGCACCCCGGCAGAACGTGCTCAAGAATTGCGCGCTTATGACATGGCAGAATTGGTGGATGCCTGCGTCCGTCGTCAGGAGTGGATGGCTGCACAGCTTTTGATCAACGGTGAATATGAATGCAAAGGCTATGCCGACGATGGTGAAACTGTTGTGGTTGATACGATTACATTTTCTGAATTTGACAATAAAACAACTCTGTCCGGATCGGACACATGGGATAATGCTTCTGCTAAAATTTATGAGGTCATGGGTGACGCATCTCAGAAGATCCGCCGCAACGCGGGTATGATCCCTACAGTGGCCCTGTGTTCACAGAATGTAGTATCCTACCTGCTCAATAACGAACAGCTTTATAAATATTTGTTGGTGCCCAGCCGTGAAAATTTAGCACTGATGAGCATTCAGCCGAAGCTGGTAAGACCGGAATTGCTGCGAGTTGGTTATATTGAATCCCTTAATCTGGAAATCTACGCTTATGATGGTGTGTACGAGGGTGACGATGGCAACCTTGCACAGTATATTCCTGATGATCATATGATTATTGGTGTGCCCGGTCGTGGTAAACGTCTCTTTGGCGCAGTAACGCAGCTTGAAGACGACAAACAATTTCGTACTTATGAAGGCGCGTACATTCCGAAAGTTACCGGTAATACCGAAAGCGATACGACTACTCTGGCTATGTCCAGCCGCTGTGTAGTATGTCCGGAGTTTTTGGATGATTGGGCGACCTTGAAAGTTAAATAAGGAGGTTTGTAAATGCAACAAGTATTGATAAAGAAATTTTCCTTGCGCCGCAATGGAGTTGTTTATAAAGCAGGTACTATTATTGAACTGCCGGATAGCGAAGCTGATGCATTAGTAAAAGAGGCTCCAAAAGAATTTGAAAAAGTTGCTGTTACCGTAATTCCCGATGCTGATACAGGTAGTGATAATAAAGGAGAAAAAGCCTTGAAGGATTATTCGAATGAAGAACTTAAGGCTATGTGTAAAGCCCGCGAGATTGAAATTCCGAAAAACGTTAACAAAGCAAAACTTGTTGAGTTGCTTGAAGCAGTAAATGAGGCTGAGGAGGAGATTCTGCCTCCGGTAAATACAGCAGCAACGGTCAAATGAAAACCTTTCGTGAGCAGATAGCCGCAGATAATACTGCGGCTTTTATAAATTCTTTGGAATTTGCTGAAGAGCATAATCTTAACGGTACGGTATGTAATGCTATATTGCAGGATATATCGGTTGCAGAAAGTTTATCGACAGGAACGGGTAGTACTCAAACTTATCCTGGGATATACGGCAGCCGGCTGCAGGTAAATTGCTTGGCAGTGGATTTGCTGGAGCTTCCTGTATATGGACAGCTTTTCGGCATCGATGATAAGCAGTATCTGGTTGAAAGCTGTGCTGATGATATGGGCGTTCTGACGATCCAATTGGTGGCGAATGACAGATGATATCTATTGATGCAAAGGAAATAGAAAAAGCCAAGAGTCTGCTTAAGAATTATCCTCAGCAAGTAATAGCGGCGGCAGCGAGTGCAATAAATCGTACGTCTGCAATGGTAAAGACTGAAGTATCTAAAACCATCAGAAAAAACTATCTGATATCAGCAAAAGATATAAAGTCTACTTTAAGTATTAAACGTGCTTCTCGGTTAAAGCTTACTGGAATGATCAGTTCTATAGGGCAAGCACCGTTGATCACTGCTTTTAGAGTACGGGCATATAAGAAAGGGCCAGTAAGGGTGCAAGTAATGAAAAAAAATAAACCCAAACCGGTTCTAGGTTTATTTATTGGTTCTTCATTGAAAGGCTATGTTGGAGCTATGCAGCGTAAAAATTTAAGTATGCGTTATCCTTTGCGTATACCTCATGGTCCCAGCGTTCCGCAGATGTTTTCCGCTGACCGTTCAATGAGTGTGATCGCACCGTTTGCAGAAAAAACATTAAATCAAAGGTTTTTACATGAAATTTCATATCGTTATGGAAAATTTGGAGGGCGGTAATGACACAAGTCGAATTGATGGAAAATCTGGCAGCGTTTCTAAAAAATGTTGTCCGAGAATATGAATCGCAGCAATCTGACGGTTCTTATACTCCGATAACTGTTTATTCTGGATACCTGCCGGTGAAAACGAATGCCAAAGAAAGTGAATCATGTATTTATGTGCTGGTTCTTGAATGTGAAGATGGTGATGAGCAGAGTGCAGCAAAGGTTGAAATAGGATTTAGTATCATTGACGGTGATACTTCTGAGGGGTGGCGCAGCTTGTTTAATCTTATGGAACATGTACGTCAGGCATTGCTTAAAAAGCGTACTGTAGCAAATAAGCATCGGCTTATCTTGCCTATCAAATCTAAGGTGGCAGATGAGCAGCCTTTCCCGCAGTGGCAGGGCTTAATGACAGTTAGTTACACACTGGGCAAGCCAGTAGAGGAGGAAATAAATTATGGCTATTAACAAAAAAAGCAGTCAGACCACTAAGCCTGAACGCTTGATTTATGTAGGCCCGTCTTACAAAAACGGAAAGTTATTGAAATATCAGGTATTCATTGGCGGGTTACCAACTCATATTGATGATGTATTTGAAAAGTGTCCGCAAATTAAAAAACTGTTTGTAGCTGTTTCAGAATTGCCAGAAGCTGAAAGGGCTATTGCAAAAGCGGGAACACCTATGAATAAATATTACCAAGCTGCTGTTTTGGCAGAAAAGGAGGAATAACATATGGCATATAAGCATGGCGTATATACATCTGAGGTGCCAACATCTATTGTTCCGGCAGTAAATTCTACTGCTGGGTTACCAGTTGTTTTTGGTACGGCTCCAATTCATTTGGCAAGTAACAGAGCAGAGGTTAATAAACCTATTTTGTGCTATACATATGCAGAAGCGGTAGCAGCTATGGGATACAGTGAAGATTGGGAGAAATACACTCTTTGCGAAACTATTTATAGCCAATATTCGCTTTATGCAGTTTCACCGACAGTTTTTGTTAATGTTTTAGATCCAAAAAAACATAAAGCAACGGTCAGTGATAAAGAAGTTCAGTTTAACAGTGAAAAAACGGTGATTGTAAATGATCCAGTGTTACTTGAAACATTGAAAGTAAAAAAAGCATCTGCCGGACAACCGCTGACGGAAGGCGTTGACTATGAAGCTGCTTTTGACAGTGATGGGAATTTAGTAATTACTGCATTAAGTGGCGGACAGCTTACAGACAGTGCTTTTTTGGACTATGAAAAAATTGATCCCTCAGCCGTGGATAAGGATGACATTATTGGTGGTATTGATATCAGTACGGGCGCATACACAGGTCTTGAGAATCTTTCAAAAGTATTTCCTCTGTATCGTTTAGTACCTGGTATGGTGCTTGCTCCTGGTTGGACACACGATCCAGAAGTGGCCGCTGTTATGACTGCCAAAGCAAGTACTATTAACGGTTTGTTTAAAGCTTCTGTTTTGGTAGATGTTCCGGCTGACACAGTAAGAAAATATACCGATGTTCCGGCTTGGAAAAATAATAACAATTATGTTGGAGTGGATCAAATAGTCTGCTGGCCTATGGTAAAACTTGGCGAAAAGAAATATCATCTTTCTACTGCGGTAATGGGGGCGATGGGCGTTTTGGATGCAAAAAATGATGATATTCCCTATGAAAGTCCTTCAAATAAAAATATACAAATGGATGGTTTATGTTTGTCTGATGGAACTGAAGTGGTTTTAGATCTGGAACAAGCTAATTATCTTAATGGGCAGGGTGTAGTTACTGCTCTGAACTTTATCGGTGGATGGAAGTTGTGGGGGAATCGTACTGGTTGTTATCCTGCAAATACAGATGTAAAAGACAATTTTATTTGTTTACGGCGTATGTTCAATTGGCATGCACAGACCTTTATTCAAAGTTATTGGTCTAAAGTAGATAACCCGATGAACAAACGACTTATTGATCTTGTCGTGGATAACGAAAATATTCGCATTAATGGATTTGTTTCAAGAGGGTTCTTGCTTGGTGGAAGAATTGAATATTTGAAAGAGGAGAATCCAACAACAGATCAGATGGATGGTATTGTAAGATTCCATACTTATTTTACGCCACCGGTTCCGGCACGTGTCATTGAAAATACTATCGAGTTTGATACGTCTTATCTTGAGACGTTGTTTGGTTAATGAGGAGGATGAAAGATGAGTAATAATGTTGTTCCGGAAAAGCTAATTAACTTTAGAGCCTATAATGACGGAAATGATCTTCTTGGCGTAACTGATGTCCAGCTACCGTCTTTGGATGCAATGACCGAAACAGTAAAGGGTGCTGGTATTGCCGGTGAGGTAGACAGTCCTGTTTTAGGGCACTTTGGGAGTATGGAAACTGTACTTAACTGGCGTACTATTTCTAAACCTGGAATGAACCTGGCATCTCAAAAGGGGGTTAGCTTAGACCTGCGCGGCGCGCAGCAGTTTTACGACCCTGAAAAAAGTGAGTACGTCGTAAAGGCTGTAAAATGCGTGATCCGCGGCGTGCCGAAAAAAACCGAACTCGGCAAATTAGACGTTGGAACGACTACCGGCTCCAGCAACACCATTGAAACTAATTATATTAAAGTGATTATTGCTGGCGAAACCGTGCTGGAAGTTGATAAATATAATTATATTTCTAATATTGGCGGTACTGACTATCTTGCCGATGTCCGTGAGGCGTTGGGTCTGAATTAAAAATAAATAAAGGGGGCGGCTCGCAGAGTGGTGCCCCTTTTAAAATTTGGAGGTAAATGATGAAAGTAGATTATAAAAAACTTAAACAAGGATTGGGAGAACTAACGGGATATGATTTTGCGGCCGCAGAGCAGCAGGCAAGGATTCTTGGAGATGGTACCCCGGAAATTGTGTACTCTAAAACATTCCATGCTGTTATTGCGGCGAAGGTTTTAGGTGTCACAATTGATGATATTAAGGGTTTGCCAATTAGGGAATATGTTGCAGTGACTTCTAATGTATCAGTTTTTTTAGTAGGCACTTTGACCGATCAAGCCCTGCAGGAGTTATCCGGGAAATAGCAGTATGCTTATTTGAATATGGTAATGTTCATTTTTGGTTTAATCAACCAGTGAACGAATTAGAGAAATGGCTTGAAACAATAAGTGCCGTAAATAAAAAAAGAAAGCCCACTGCATGAATAATGCTGTGGGCTTTTAACGTAAATATTCTTTTTTTATTGGGGAACGCGAACAAACTTCGTCACAATCTTTTAATACTGCTATCACTTCTGGATCGTGAATGCCATCATATGTGTCAGGATCATAGAGGGGCTTGTAGACGCCATCATATTTAGCAGAAGAATCATATTGTAATGCTTTTTCTTCCCGTCTATTTTTTATCATTGCATGAAAGAACCCGACTATACACATCAATATAAAACCAATACAAAACAAAATTGCAAGAATAATCATAAAGCTCACCTCTTTATAGTTATTATACTATAAATTTTTAATGGAGGCAAAAAATGGCGAATATATTTACGACAGCATTTGTTATAAATGGAATGCTATCTAATAGTTTTACATCATCGACCAAGATGGCAAATTCGCAATTGACAGAATTACAACAGACTGTTAAAAGAATAGATCTTGCTCAAAAAAAATTAAATGCTGAGTTTACTAATGGAGCTATGAGCGTAGAGCAATATGAAAGAAAAATGGGTAGATATCAAGATACGCTTAATAAAACTCAGCAACAACAGAAGTTGTTACAGGATAGATTGAATAAAAAAAATATTGCAAATTCTCAGTTTGTAGAGAGACGCCAAAGTTTCTTAACTACCGCAGCTGCTATTGGCACTATTGCTCAGCCGTTCATCTCTGCAGCTCAGACTGCAATGAAATTTGAATTTGCTATGTCGAAAGTTGGTGCTATTGCAAATGCTACAGGGCCTGAATTATCTTTGTTGACGCAAACAGCAAGGTCATTGGGCGAACAAACAAAGTTTACTGCGACGCAATCCGCTGAAGCAATGAGTTATCTGGGGATGGCCGGTTGGAAGACAAATGAGATTGTTGCAGGTATGCCAGGATTATTAAATTTAGCTGCTGCCGGCAATACTGATTTAGCACGTACTGCAGATATTGTTTCTGATAATCTGACTGCTTTTGGTTTAAGTGCTGATAAAGCGCAACATATGGCTGATGTTTATGCTGTTACTATAACATCCACAAATACTAATGTGGAAATGTTGGGAGAAACGATGAAATATGCTGCTCCTGTAGCACACGCATTTGGGGCATCGATGGAGGAGACAGCCGCTTTAGCAGGTATTATGGCTAATAGTGGCATTAAAGCGAGTAATGCAGGTACAGCGCTGAGAGCTGGTTTAATTAGATTGGCCGGACCGCCTAAAATGGCAAGTAAAGCGCTAGAGCAGCTGGGGCTGTCAATGGAAGATTTGACAAATGAACAAAAAGAAGCTGCAATGGCTTTAAAAACTTTGGGTATTGAAACTGGCAATGCAGAAGGACCTCAAAAGATGGCTATCATAGTAGGCCAATTGCAAGAACGAATGAAAGGATTAAGTAAAGAAGAACAGCTGGCTATGTCGAAAGCTATTTTCGGGCAGCAGGCAGCAGCGGGGTGGCTGGCAGTACTACAGGCAGGACCTAAAGTGCTTGGTGATTTGACAAATTCTTTAGTTAACAGTGATGGTGCGTCTGAAAAAATGGCAAAGCAGATGAATGCTAATGCAGAAGGTGCAATTATACGTCTTTCTTCGGCATTTGAGTCGTTGCAAATATCATTAGCAAATGGATTTTTACCTGTCATAGCTAATGTAGGTGATTCTTTAGCTGTATGGACGGGGAAGTTATCGGCTTTAGCTACAGCACACCCAATAGTAGCACAGGGGATCATATACACTATTGGAACTTTTGGGTTATTATGGCTTACATTTAAAACGGGTAGAGCTATTATCTCCGGCTATAATGCGTTTATGGCTACCTGTGCTTTATGGCAGACGACTTTGGGAAATTGTACGGCAGTATTAAGATCAAAAACAATGCTTCTTGCCGGCACACAAAGGACTGTGGCTTTGGCAACGAAGCTGTGGAGTGGTGGAATGATGTTGGTAAATGCGGCTATGGCAGCTTGCCCTATTGGTTGGTTATTGATTGGAATCAGTTTATTAGTCGTTGCCGGAACTATTTTATACAGGCATTGGGATACAGTCAAACAGTTCTTTACAACTTTGTGGGACAGTCCAATAGCTAGAATAGCCTTTTTTGTCACTGGGCCTGTAGGTTGGATCATTGGCGCGGTTACTGCAATAATTGCTAACTGGGATACATTAGCGGCATATTGGGATTATTTTTGGGATAATCCATCTGCTGCAATATTTAGATTCACAAGTTATATTCAGGAACAATTTACAAGTGCTGAAACCTGGCTTCGCGAAAAATGGCAATCTATTAGTAATTTTTTATCTACACCTATTTTTGGCAAAGTTAATATTACGGCATCCGGTAATGGTGCAGAGGTTGCAGAAAATGCGTATGGCGGTATTTATGGCAGGGGGACATTTCTTACTACTTTTGCGGAAAACTCTGGTGAAAGTGCGATACCTCATACTCCTAATAAACGTAATATAGGCTTGCTGGCCAAAACTAATGAAATCATGGGTAATCCATTGGGTACCAGTGGCAGTATAAATGCGACTTTTGCTCCTCAGATTACCGTACAAGGGAATACCGATACTGCTGAAATTTCAACTTTGTTAGATCAAAAAATGCGTGAATTTAAAGCAATGTTGGCAGAAGTGCAGAATCAGAACAGGAGGCTTTCGTATGGCTAAAACCTATTACACAATTCAGGGCGATATGTGGGATGGTATAGCAAAAAAGTTATATGACGATGAAAGTGGCGTAAACGCGCTGCTGGAAGCAAACCAGCAATATGCTGACATAGTTGTTTTTCCAGCAGGTATTATTTTGGATGTGCCGGATTATGAAAAGCCTACTCCGACCAACTTGCTGCCGCCGTGGAGGCGTTAAATGGAAGCACGTAGAATATTGACGATCATAAAATATAATAATAAAGATATTTCAGCTGATATCAGTAAATATCTAAAAAGCATCAGCTATACCGATAATCTATCGGGAGAAGCCGATGATTTGCAGATAACACTGGAAGACAAGGCGGGGCTTTGGCAATCGACATGGATGCCGGAAAAAGGAGCACTTCTAGATGTAATGCTGCAGCAAAAATATTGGCAAACTTTGTCGGCGTTACCACAAAGTTTGCGTTTGGGATTGTTTGAAATCGATGAAATAACAAGCAGCGGCTATCCGTCAGAAGTACAAATAAAAGCAGTTTCCGTGCCTGATAATAATACTCTTAGAGGTACTGAACGTAGCCGGAGTTGGGAAAAGGCAAAGCTGCAGGTAATCGCTAATGATATAGCTTCAGCTGCAGGAATGTCATTGTTTTGGGACACAGAAGAAAATCCGGTGCTGGATAGGGCAGAACAGACAGAACAGTCTGATCTGTCTTTTTTATATGCAATTTGTAAGGATAAAGGCCTGGCATTGAAAATAAGTGATAAAAAAATCATTATTTTTGATGAAGCAAAATATGAAGCGGAAAAAGCAAAGATAACAATAGTAAAACCAGGTACCGTTTATAAAAAAGAGTCTGGAATGAAATATTTGTTTGTTGGTACTGGCTACAGTTTGCGTACTAAAATTAGAGATATTTATGCTGCCTGCAGAGTTAGTTATCAGCAGGGCAGTTCAAAATCTAATATTGAGGCAACTTATACTGCTGCTGGTAAAAAGGGAAAAACATTGCAAGTAAATGAACAAGTTGAAAGTGTTGCGGAAGCATTAGATTTAGCAAAAAAACGGTTGCGCGAAAAAAATAAGGATGAAGTCACTGGATCTCTAAATATGTTGGGAAACTTTGTATTGTTATCTGGGGTTACAGTTGATTTATTAGGATTTGGAGCTTTTGATGGTAAGTACTTGATAACCAGAGCATCACATGATATTGGTAGCGGTTATACGACAAATATCGATGTAAGAAGGTGTTTAAATGGATACTAATTTTATAAAAAACATAATTCGTATCGGGAGGGTATCTTCTATTGACGTCAATACAAATACTGCAAGAGTAGCTTTTTCTGATAAAGACGATTTGGTATCTGGTAATTTGATGATTATAAATCGTGGCAGTATGTCTGACAAGGATTACTGGATACCTGATATTGATGAGCAAGTTCTGTGCTTAATGCTGCCAAATAAAAGTGGACAGGGACTGAATGAGGGTTTTATTATTGGCTCATTTTTTTCAACAGAAGATGAACCGCAGGAGCGAAGTGCTGATGTAAGGGCGATTAAATTTGGTGATGGTACTGTTATAAAGCATGATCGAAAATCAGGAAGTTTAACTGTAAATGCTACAGGTGATATTAGTATTATTGCTGGTGGGACAGTGACCATTCGCGGCGCTGTGGTGAATATAAATTAAGTTAAATATTAGAAAAAATTATGTTATAATAAACTCATAAAATGATATTTTGTGAGGTGTTAAAATGGAATTTGGCAAATATGGTCATTGCGCTATTATGGCTTTTGAACTGGTGAAAAATGAGGGAATACCGGCAAGAGAAGCGTGGCAAATTGCAGCTGAAAAGATATTTGAAGGACGTCCAAGCAGTATTGCTAAAGTTTGTCCTAAAAATGCTTTTTTGAGTTTAATGGGGCAAAATAACAGAAGAAGTAAAAATGGAGACTACGCCATAGAGGCATTAAATATTATAGATAAACTAGGGAAAGACGATATTGATAATATTTCACCAAATAAATTTTGGCGCGATAAGATGGGGAAAGAAATTAGGCATAATGGACAAATTGATGTTGTTTTTGCGTTAAGAAGCAAAGGGTATATATAATAAAAAAGCACTCCTTAAGGAGTGCTTTTTTATGGGAAAGTTAATGTTTATGGTATGTTCCGGTTCTTCTATCCCAATGTCCACCATTAGAATCCGTTCTACCTGGATGAGCAAACGCTGTAGCGGCTAAAGCTAATGTAAAAACTAAAATTAAAAATAGAGCAGTTAATTTTTTCATGAATAACACTTCTTTCTTATTTGATTTTTACTTCGCAGTTGAAGAATTTTAAATATTGACCATCAGATACTTGGATGTAACGGTCTCCTGTGAATAAATCATTGGAAATAATGGAACTCATATTGTGGCTGCTATCTCTGGAGACTTCGATATAGCTGTCTCCACCGTTAGAAGTGACTTTGTATTCTCCAGCAGGGAAATCAATACCTACTTTGTACATACCGGAAAGCAACATACCATTTTTTAATTCTACTTTAGGTGCATCTTTGGCCGCATAGATAGTACCACGTTGTACTTTTAGATATTGACCGTCTTGAACTGTAATAACACTTCTGTTTTTAAAGACATCATTTGCTATGATACTGCTGAAATTACCAGTTGAATCGCTGGCCAGTTCAATATAACTGTCGCCATTTGAGATAACAACGTACTCTCCGGCAGGCAAGTCTTTACCAATTTTATATTGGCCTGCTGAATAAGTTTTTACTTTAGGTACGTCTTGCGTGGCTTTAGCCGTAGCTGAGGAAGAAGTTGATTTTGTAGAGTTATCTCCTGCACAACTTCCAATTAAAACCAGTAAAACGATAAGACCTGCTCCCCATTTAAGTATCTTTTTCAACATGAAAAACATCTCCAATTCTTTAGGGTTTTTATCATTATAACATATTTTTCAAAAAATTCACAAATATTATATAGAATAAGTGATGGTTATGAAATAATAAAACACTTGATTTAGGGCTAGTAAAAGCGTGTATATATTGCAATCGAGAGTAAATGGTAGATAATCGCTAATGAAAGCGTCCTTATTTTTAGGGCGCTTTTTCTATATACAAAAATACTTAAAGGAGGTGGTTAAATTGCAGGCGACAAGATTAGGCGATACTGATACGGGACATGATGCTTGTCCAGGGGCTGTGCTTGTGAGTGCCAGTACGAATGTAATAATTAACGGTAAAGGTGCAGGACGTGTCGGCGATAGTTATGCTCCGCATGGATGTATCGTGCATCCAGCACATACAGCGCATATCGCCAGCGGCAGCAGCACAGTTCTTATTAATGGACTGCAGGCAGCAAGGGTAGGTGATCCGATAGACTGTGGAGGCAGTGTTGCTTCTGGAAGTCCGGATGTAATCATAGGAGGTTAATATGCAAGTTGGATCTATGGGAGATATTCCTTTTGTTGTGTCATATGGCAAAATCCGTACTTTTAGTGATTATGGACGTAGTGGTTCCGGCCGCTGGGCAAAGCACGATTTGATTGGTCGTAAACCTGTAATGGAGTTTTTAGGACCCGACGTTGAAAAAGTTAGCATGAAGATCCAGCTGCGCACTGATCACGGCATAAATCCCGAAAGCGAGCTGGAGCGGTTGCGGAAAATGAGGGACACAGGCGCAGTTTTTCCGTTTATTTTAGGTGGCGCGCCGGTATCTGATAATTATTGGTTGCTGGAGGATATAGGGGAAAACGTAAGCTATTGGCGGGCAGGCGGTAAAATACTTTCCGTTAGCGTCGATATTACATTGACTGAATATTCTACAGAGGAGGTGCGCTGATGGAGTTTGAGCTTACTGCGGGAGCAAGAGTTGACGTAGATTTTGCCCCACAAAATGTGCAAATGGAAATTTTACAAAATTGCAGTACAATACTTAGCACGTCTAAGTTTAGCGTACCGTTAGACCGTGACTTTGGCGTTGACGCAAACTATGTAGATGCGCCGCTGCTATCGGCTAAAGCGAAAGCAGAAAGTGAAATATTTGCTGCATTAAAAAAATATGAGCCGCGAGTTACGGTAAAACAAATTACATGGCGCTCTGATGTGGAGGGCGTTTTAAGAGCGAAAGTGAAGGTGGTCATAAATGAAACTTAGTGATCTGCCGGACATTGAATTTGTTAGTGCAGACGAACAAGAAATATTATCGGATATCATAAAGCTTTATACGGAAATAACCGGAAGAACCCTTGCACAAGGTGATCCTGTCCGGTTATTTTTATGCGTGATTGCGACCATTATCCTGATGCTGTGCAATAAGATCAACTACACCGGCAAACAAAATTTATTGCGATATTCGGCAGGTGCCAACCTGGATCACTTGGGCGTACTTGTCGGGGCAGAACGTATTGGCGCCAAGGCCTCTGTCACGACAATTAAAATAACCCTGTCGGAGGTGCGGTCCGTTGCGACAAACATTCCCGCAGGTACGCGGGCGACAGCTGGAGATAATGTGTTTTTTGCTATTGATCAGGATGCAACGGTCATAGCTGGACAGTTGGACGTCTCTGTAGCGGCTACCTGTACTGTGGCTGGTGTTCTCGGTAATGGCTATCTGCCGGGAGAAATCAATAAGATTGTTGATCCAATTCCGTACGTCGCTGGAATGGTAAATACCACAACGTCGGAGGGAGGTTCAGATGTCGAGAGTGACGATTCTTTGCGTGAGGCTATTCGCGAGGCTCCGGAGGGATTTTCGGTAGCTGGACCTGTGGGCGAATACATTAAAATTGCCAAACGAGCTTCGTCTTTGATTGTTGATGTATCGGTAATATCACCGGAGCCTGGGCAAGTACTGATAACACCGCTACTTGTAGGCGGTGGAATACCGGGAAAAGAAATGCTGGATATCGTAGAGGCAGCGTGCAGTGATAGATCTGTAAGGCCGCTCACTGACCATGTGCGTGTGGCTGCTCCGGAGGTTGTCAATTATGATCTTACACTCACGTATTACATTGACCGGGCAAATGAAGCTAAATCTGTTGCCGTTCAAAGCGCGGTAGCGAAAGCGGTGGAGGATTATATCGATTGGCAAAAATCTAAGCTTGGCCGTGATATCAATCCGGACGAGTTAATCTGTCTTATTAAAAATGCTGGCGCCAAGCGAGCGGTTATATCTTCGCCTACTTTTCGGATCGTTGCTGATAACCATGTAGCGATAGCTGAAAATGTTAATGTTACATTTGGGGGGCTAGAAAATGAATGATCTGCAAAATTTGAATTTAATCGAGTTGCTACCCACTAGCATTGCAAGCGACGAAACGATAAGAAATATCTGTAATGCCATTGCAGAAAAATTACAAACGATTAATGAAAAAGCTGAATTAGTTTTGTTGCTGCCACGATTGGATCAGTTGCCGGAAACATTGGTGGATGAACTAGCTTGGCAATATCATGTTGATTTTTATGATTATGCGGCAGATATCAATAAAAAAAGGGCATTAGTGCGCAAGGCCATTGACTGGCATCGGAGAAAAGGCACTCCTGCTGCAGTAGAGGAAGTATGTACAGCTGTTTTTAAATCAGCAAAAGTTTATGAGAATTGGGAATATGGTGGGAAACCATATCATTTTCAGGTAAGAATGATTTCAGAAGGCATTCCAGATAAATCTGTTTTGGACAATTTGTATAGGGCAATTAAAGAAAGTAAGAATGTTAGGAGTTGGCTTGACGCTTTAAGTTTTGACCGTCAAATAGCTGGCTCCTTATTTGTTGGAGGGGTCTATTCTTCAATGAGAAAAGTGGAGATTTTCCCATCACAGATAAAACCACAGATTTTAAATATCAATAATTATTTTGGAGCTGCAATCTATGTACACAAAGGAGTTGAAGTAACATGCCAAACTGGGCAAATTTAATGTTGACTAAACAAGGAAAGGTATTACAGGCAAAAGCTATTGCTGGTAGTACATTAACGATCACTAAGATGAAATTGGGTTCTGGTATTATTCCAGATGGAGTATCGCCAGAAGATCTTACTGATTTGATTCAACCCAAACAAGCTTTAGGATTAACGGCAATCAGTGTTAATGGTGGATTAGCTAAAATTCAAAGTATTGTTACTAATGCTGAACTTTCAGAAGGGTACTATATTCGTGAATGTGGTGTATTTGCAAATGATCCTGATGTTGGGGAAATAATGTATGCAATAATGACAGATACCTCCCCTGATTTTCTGCCTTCCGCATCAAGCTCTGTTGTGATTTCAGAAGAATTTAGTATTAATGTGGTAACGGAAAACATGGCGAATATTACGGCGATTATTGATCCTGAAGGTATAGTAACAGTGGCTAATGCAAGAAAAATTGCAGAGGATAAAGTTACTGAGCATAATGAAGATACAGAGGCTCATCCAAATGACTTTAATTTAAAAGGCATTACTATTGGCAAAGATAATGTTATTGCAACTAAAAAGGGAGATTTACTAACTCTTTTGGCAGGGAAAGGAATTAATTTACTTAGTGATATTAAAAATAAGATAATCACGATCGTTGGAAAAAGTAAGAATGCATGGAATCCGAATGAAGAAATTATAGCTGGAGATATAAGATATACCGAAGACGGTAATGGTCCAAGCTGGGCTTATTTGTTATGTAAAACTGCAGGAACTACAGGTACCGTTGAACCGATTTTAGAAGCTAATGCTGTTGTAGGACAGGAGATAAATGACGGCAGTGTTGTATGGACGGTACAAAAAAACAGTAATGCATTAAGCTTTGCTGGAAAAGAAGCAGATCTTTTTGCATTATTAAATAGCCCTGATTTTAAGGGAACTCCTACAGCACCAACAGCAGCCAAGACGGTAAATAATACTCAAATTGCTACAACTGCTTTTGTTCATTTGCTTGCTGGAGCCGCTAATAATGGTGGTATAGTCGATTCGTTGTTGGCTCAAAATGGCTATGTAAAATTCGCAAATGGTTTAATTCTACAGTGGGGATATTATACGGCTGCTGTCGGAGCCATCTACACTGACGTAACCACGCCGGTATCCTTTTCCAGATGCT